>CERI01108525.1_pt1 | contig 14986 bp, 17 predicted proteins | sample 350261 | NCBI WGS metagenome assembly CERI01 (sample SAMEA2620979, study PRJEB7988) | marine metagenome | isolation source: saline water (ENVO:00002010), including
AGGGTGGGGGACGATTCCCCCCGATCAACAGCGCTTAATTTTTGCAGGTTAAATTGCTTGCCTGGAAAAGTCATCCGCTTCATGTAAAAGGCTCTGCATGGAGGCAAACGGTTAGAATCCTTTTTAAATTCAGTGGCTAGTATCCCAAGTAAAGGGATGCGAGACTCCTTATAAAGCTCTGGAACCCCCTTAGAGCCTTTTCTACCAACTCATCGTGGAAACATGAATGAGGGCAGGGGTAATGACCTATGGTATGGTAATAACGAAAAGGATTGGGAAATCAGCAGGTAAAGCATCTAAGTCCGTTATGATAAGGATATGATGCTCCTTCATCGACCGCAAGGGAGTCGGCTTGAGAAGTCTAATCAACTTCTATGATAGCTTAAGATACAGTCAGGGGTTATGTGAAAGCATAATCGTATCGAGAATGAAGCAGCTCGAAGACGGAAGAACGCTAAGTGATTATAATATCCAAAAAGAGAGCACATTACATTTGAAATACTAGATGTGAAAAGTCACCTGCCCAATGTAAAAGGCTCTACATTGGGACAAACAGTTAGAATCCTTTTTAATTCAGTGGCTAGTATCCTTGTAAAAGGATGCAAGACGGCTTATAAATCGGGGAAGCCCTGAGAGCCTTGAGTACGACTTTTAGAGGGGAAACCCTTTAAAATAGGTGGGGTAATGACCTAACTCATCGTAATAACCTCAAGGATTGGGTAATCCGTAGCAGAAATTCCTAAGTTCGTATTGGTAATGAATATGGAATTGCTTCAGAGACCGCACGGTCGTCGGGTGTAAATGATGGTCTAACCAACCAGATACATCTTAAGATACAGTCCGCCCTCTATGGAAACATAGGGGATTAAGTGTAGTATTAAGACTTCGTGGTGGTGGTGTCTATTAAATAATAGGAACTTCCCCTCGTAAGTCAAATATAAAAGAAACATAAAAAATGATATTAAATTAATTTTAACCCTCTAATAAATCATATTTTCCTGATATAAGGATATTCCACGTGTAGTATAGTAGAGTATGCCAAACAAAATAGAACATATATTCGTTGATAACGTTGAACACAAGTGGTGTGGCCACTGCAAAGAATACGTTGATGTGGCCCAGTTTGGTAAAGAGACAAAGAAACGAGACGGTTTGAAATGTAGATGCAAACCCTGCAACAAAGAATACAACAAAAAATACAGAGAAATACATGGAAAAGAAATAGATAAAAAAGACTGGCAAAAAAGAAAGAATGATGAAAAATATCGTAAATATCAATTGGAATACCGCAAACCCTACGAGAAAGCAAAGCGCATAAACGACCTAAACTTCAAGATCAAGAAAAACACCTCAAGACGAATCCGCGAATTATTATCTGGAGTTGGGGGGAAACAACATACAACCAACAAATACATTGGGTGTTCAATCGATTATTTAAAAGATCATTTAGAGCAGCAATTTCAAGAATCTATGTCATGGTCAAATTATGGAGACTGGCACATAGATCATATAATTCCCTGTGCGGCATTTGATTTAACTGATAAATTCCAACAAAAAGCATGTTTTCATTATACAAATCTACAACCATTATGGGCTTCAGAAAATATAACGAAAAGTGATAATTATTCTATTAGAGATAAAGAAGAGTATTTAGAAAGAGTAAAATCTTGCATTAATATCTAATATAATTGAAAATTTAATGTTTAATTCTTATAATGGTTAAACAACGTAGTCGTAAAATACTATATGTAGGAGGTAAAAAAACTCAAAAAAAAAATAAAAATACTAAAAATACAAAATTAAATGAAAATCATAGTTTTTATGAACAAGTACTAAAAGACTTCAACATAGTTGATAATGCCTATCTCAGATACAAAAATGGAATAGTTAAAAGTTCAAAACAAATAGGAAAAGGCCAATTAATATCAAAAACCCAAAATAAAAAGAAATCCGAATTAACTCTTGAACAAAAAAAAATAGGTATGATAGATAGAAAAACCGCATCACTTGTAAAAAGACTTAATAAATATGGAAAAAGATATCCATTGAATGAATTAAGAGGTGATATTCCCAAACATATATGGAAAATCGTATTAGATTTATATTCAACTCATGATTTTATAAATGATAATAATACAGCATTGAATTATACAAAAAGAGAGTTACAAATATATATAGATGGTTATGAAGAAATGATAGAATCTTTTTTACCCGGTTCCGATGCAACAATACTTGAAAAAGAAGGAGATGCTTTACTAATGTATAATCATTTTCGTAATTTAGCAATGGATGAGAAAGAAAATGACTGGTTCAATTTTTTAGATAAAATACTGGAATATGCAGATTTTAAAGATAATAAAGTTCATAATATTTTACTAAAGAAAGGTAGAGAAAGCTTGAAATCTTATAAATATATGTTAAAAGTATTCGTTGAACATGGTAAAGATGTATTTGTATATTTAGAAAATGAAGCAAGAAAAAAAGATGATATTAACAAAACAGAAGATAAAGAAGAATTAAAAAAATTTGTAGATAAAAGAAAAGAATATCAAAAATATGATGAAATTCTTGATAAGAAATTAATTTCATCAGACCTTACCGACGAAGTTGATAAATATTGGTAAAATAACAGACTGTGCAAAATAAAAAATTAGAGAATATACTTCAGAATATGCAGAAAAGTATGGTTATACATTCTAAAACAATTTACTTTAGTTTTTTCTTAACTCTAAGTTGGTTTGTGTGACCACATTTTTTCTTTCTACAATTCGTAGCTCTTGGTGGTAAGCGCGCATAACATTTTCTACATATCATTTTTTCACAATTATAAGATTTAGCTAATGCTGCCAATGATGGATCATATACCATTTTATATTAAATACAGGTATTTAATGTTATGTGTTTTTAAATTATATGAAAAATCTAATAATTTTTGATGTAGATGGTACGATAGTTGAATCTTCAAAAATAATAAATAAAGAACATGCTTCGATAATAAAAAGACTAAAGAAAAAAGATGAAATAGCTTTATGTGGTGGTGGGACATTATCAAAAATGTTAAAACAAATGAATGATTTAGTTTATTTTGATCACTATTTTTCTGAATGCGGTTGTGTTTATCATAAAAACACAAGTTTAAAGGAAGATAGTCAAGAATTATCTGAAATATATGTAAAAAATTTAAGACATCATGAGTTATATTTGGATATAAATAGTTTGATCAAAACATTTCTTGGTGAAATGTCAAAAGTCTTCTACGAATTATCTGGTCATTTTGTTGATTTAAGAAATGGTATAGTATATTTATCTTGCATAGGATTGCAAGCCACCGAAAATGAAAGAAAAAAATTCATATCTTTTGATAAAGAACATAATGTTAGGATAAATATTCTAAAAGTATTAAAAGATAAGGCTATTGAACTGAATATTGAAAAAAAAGTTCATATAAATTTTGGAGGTACTTGTGGTATTGGTGTGTATCCTTGTGAATATGATAAATTACAGATTTTAAATGTAATTGATAAATCAAAATATAATAAAATAATTTATTTTGGTGATAAGTATTTGCCTGATGGAAATGATTATAATATAATAAATCACAAAAATATAGAAGGACATAAAATAGATAATGTTGCTGAAACCTATTCTATATTGAAATCATATCTAAAGTAAGTTTCATTTAAAATATAATTTATATAAATTAGATAATGGTATCATTACGGCGGCCAAAATCTTATATAAACAAATTAGTAAAAACTTGGTCTGTACCTAATAATAATTGTGTTACAAATAAAGAAATAGTAATATTAACAAAAAGTACAGTATTAAATTATGTAATGAATCCACTTATCGGAGCCGTTGATACATTTTGGATTTCAAAATTAAATAATAATGCAATGTTAGCTGGACAAGGAACATCTGATTGGATATTTAACTCTGTATATATGATTTCATCATTTGCTCCTAATGTAATAATTCCTATTGTATCTGGTTATCATGCGAAAGGTGATGTAACAAATGTGAAAACGGTAATCTCAACAAGTGTGCTATTAGTTAGTTTGATTGGAATTCTTATAAGTAGTACGGTCTTTTTCTTAAGAGAAACTGTTGTAAGTGCAATTATACCTTCAAATGGAAATTCTTATAAATATGCAATACAATATTTAGAAATACGTATTGTTAGTTTAGTATTTGGTTTATTAAATTCCCTTGCTTTTTCTGCAATGAGAGGACAGAAAGATGTAAATACTCCAGTAAAAATAAATTTATGTTCTCAACTTGTAAATATGATATTAGATCCAATACTAATGATAAAAATGGGAGTAAGAGGAATTGCTTTAGGTACAGTAATTTCTGAATTAGTGGCTTTTGTATTATTTTATTTCTCTTTAATTCGTAAGAAATTAATAGATATATCTTTGATTGATAAAAAAATAATAATTTTGATGTTAAAAAGAGGAGTAAATGTTCAGATACGTTCAGTATGTTTATCATTGAGTTATTTATTGGGATTTCGTCAAGCTCAACAAATTGATTTAACTGGAAATAGTGCGGCCGCACATGTTTTACTAATGCAGTTATTTGAAGTAGGTTATATTTTAACATATTCAATTAGTTTAATTTGTCCAATACTTATTCCAAGGTATTCTAATAGTAGGCTTGTTGAGAAAAAGCTATATATATTTGGTGGTATTGCATCAATTATCACAATGTTTATAAATTATGCAATTAGTAATAAGGTATTCACTATATTTTCAAAAAATTCTGATGTAATTGAAATAGCCAAAGGCGTAATTCCAATAGCATCGGGATTACAATTTGTAAGTGGATTAACGTGTATAACCGAAGGAATTATTCAAGGATATGGTATGTATAATATAATTGGCAATGGGACTGTAATATCTATGTGTTTATTTTTTAGTTTCATTCGTAATATAAAAACTCTTCCAGAATTATGGTTATTAATGTGTCTATCAACGGGATTGAGAGGATTTGTAAATAATGGTTTAATGAAAATACAAAAATATAAGGAAAATGAAGATTGACAATTTACAAAATTTTAAATAAAGTGATTAAATAATGGATATAAATAAATTAAAATTTATACATTTTCTAAGTGCTGCTTTATGTATCGAACTATTTATGCTATTTCTATTCAGATTTACAAAAAGTCCCTTTTCTGGTAAATCAATAAATGATTGGTATGATAATTTTGGATGGTCTGCAATAGCATTAGACGTATTATCTGTAATAATAGGATTTTATTTAACAAAATATCTTTATTTATACTTGTTAAAAAAGAATATAATTTCTGAAAAGAATAGTTTATTGAAATTTTTGATATTAATGCTAACTGTTCAAATATTACATGATTTTACTTTCTATCTTACAGTAATAAAACCTTCAAAAATAGGAAAAAATGCTATAATGGATGAACTGATTAAATATGCAGAGAATGTGGGTGTTGGTGCTGTTATTGGTGATAGTTTTATGTATTTATTAGCGACACCTTTGTTATATTATTTATTAAAATTAGATACAGAAGAAAATGTATTTATAAGTTTGATATGTGCTTACATAATAGGATATATTGTTTATCAAAAGCCAATTATTTAAATCCCATTGTATTTTCAGCAATAGATTCTAATATTTCAATATTGTAAATACGAGTTGCCTCAGCTAATAATCTTAATTCAAAATTCAAGTCCCCATCACATAATGGCATAAATAAGTCATTAATATTATCAATTCCAAGACCAATATTAACGCCATGTTCAAGTAGTATTTGAACTGGTGCAATAGAATTATGTATTGGTGATAAATAACAATTATGTTGTGTCATAGAAATGGCAGCGGATGGACATACAATGACTCCAATATCTAATTCTTTGAGTCTTTGAGCAACCTCTTTTTGTTTATCGACTGATTGGCACGATAAGCTAACAGAATGAATAGCTCTTGCTTTTCCCTGATAATTGTATTTTTCAACAAAATCACAAAATCGTTCAGTTTCATTTTCTTTTGGTATATTAAGCTGATCAAGATGTGCTTCTACCGGTTTATTTAGTCTTTTCGCTGTCGAAAAAGCAATATCTAAATGTGTGTCAAATTTGTCATAATCTCTCCCTGGTAAGCATCCAACAATATCGGTAATTTTTGTTGCTTGTTCAAATAGTTTTAAATTTTCATTACAATTTGCTATACCTTGTAATGGCTGTGTTGCAGTTTGAATAATAACTCCTTTATGTTTCCATTGTCTTTTTATCTTTTCTGTTTCTTCAATACACATCAAACCAACATTTTTATCTATATCTGCAAATGTTCTAATATGATTGCAATTTTGAGATGTAATTTTTTTTATTGATTCGTTCATCCTATTTTCCAAATCCTTTCTTGTATAATTCTTTTTAATATCATCCATTAAGAACCATTTATCACACATATGCACGTTTGATTGTTCTAAAATATTTTTATTAATAATATTTGATTTATCCAAATGAGCATGATGACAAACCCATTTTAAATTCGACTTTATAAAGTTCATTACAAATAGAAAATCTAAATATTAATGTATAATAAACGTATTAAAATTGATTTTCTGTAGAGTCGGAACTACATGATGAAGTATCATTTGCACCTAAAAGACTTTGAATATTTTCTGACATATTTGCTCCTGACCATTTTTGATGAGTCAGCATATCCATATTTGCTTCTCTTTCTTTTCTTTGTATTTTTTGAACATATGAAAGCATTCCGTGTTTTGAATATTTTTTAGAGAAATCGTGAGTATTGAGAGCAATATTGTGAATTCCAGCCAATGTAATAAATTGCCATGCATATCCTAATTTTGCAATACTTGATGTCCAGTTAAGCATATCTTCATCAGTCATATTAGTTGCATCCCAATTAAAGGATGGTGAGTTATTATATGATAATGGTATATCTGGTAAGACTTCTTTAATTGATGTCGCATGATAAGTTGCTTGAGTTAATGATGGTGTTGATGTTTCAATCCATACAGAATCTGAATATTCACCGAAATTAATAGCTCGTTCAATGGCAAACTCATCAGAACCTTTAATGGAATAAAAACCATCATTAGAACGAGCATTTTTATGATGGTGACACCAATAAAAATCTGTACCTAAAGCTTTAACTCCTTCTCTTTTAATATTATCAAATGAATGCACATTAGATTTAGAATTAAGAAAATATTCGAAATTTTTCTTAGCCGCATGTGGCCAACTTCGTTTCGTTGTTTTAAGTTTCCAATCATCTTGACTTATATAAGAAGAAGAAAATTGTCTATAAATTTCATCTGGTAAAGTTCTAAGCTCTCCATCTTCACACATTCCTTTAATATGTTTATGATCTCTTTCGTCAATATCAGTATCTATATATTTTGCATCAACAGCATCAGTTCTTGCAATAATTACTAAAGGTACTTCCATTATATCGGATTGCATTCTTGCAGCATTAATACGAAGCAAATGTTCTCTTGTTGAACATAAAACTTTTCCTCCCATATGACCACATTTTTTAACTCCATGTCTTTGATCTTCAATATGAATACCCGCAGCACCTGCTTCAATAAAATTATGTGTCATTCTCATCATTGATGTAATACCACCATGTCCAGTATCAGCATCGGCAATAATTGGAGATACGATATCTTTACCATATTTTGTACTATGATAATTTTGTGCCTTAAACAATCGATTAACAAGTTTCGGTACAGAATCATGAGGATAATCTGCAAAATCTGGTCCAACAACATTATCTGTAGCACAAAGTGAAGCAGTTTGCCATCCACTTACATATATTGTATTCAAATACTGACTCATATGCGCGACGGCACATGGGTCTGTACAACCATATGTTATAGATGTTTTTTTATTTTTAACATTTTCATTGAGTATTTTGCGAAGTTTAAGAGCATTTGTGGAAGAAGGATAATATTGTTTTATCAGTGGGTAAAACTTATCTAATTTAGAAACATCATAATTCTTTTTTGGTATATGTAAAAGTCTTTTCAAAATTTTAGCATTCATATTGTAATAAATAACATAATACACTTATATCTAATTCAGAATATAAATAAAACTTATAGTAACTTTAATAAAGGAGATGATGAAATCTTTGTTATATGTATTTTCTTCATTTTATGTTGTCTTATCCTTTTCAAATCCCAAGAAACCTTTTCCACGATTCACTAAAATAGTTTATTTGAAAGCAGAAGACTCGTTTGTGTTTGGTGGTTGCGATTGTAAGGGATGTGATTGCTGTGATAAAAATAATACAAATTATAATAAAACTATTTCAAAAATTATTCAATAAATTGAATATTTATAAAGCCTATAACACAACTAATACCACCAATAAAAAATGAACTTTTTGATACCGATTTATTATTAAGTAATAAAGGATATTTATCCCATATAAAATGACGAATGCCTCCTAAAATATGATAAACTGAAATAGTTGATGTAGTAAAAAATAAGGCTTTTTTTATGTTTTTATCAGATTCCGGATTTTTTTCCTTGAAATCTTTTAATATAAGAATTGCTTTCGTATTAAAATCTGGTATCAACAAAGATGAACCGGTTAATACAAATCCACCACTTAAAATAACTCCAGTAATTCTATTAAAAATGGAGCTAATTGCGGTTACAGGAAATTTGTATATTGTTACGTGAGGTGATATAGTCATTATTATTTAAATATATTCTAAATACAATTATATAATGTTAAATTTTTTTTTTCAAAAATTGTCAAAAATCCATTATTTATCTCCAGATAAATCAACGGAAGTGTATAATATTTATCATAAATCATCTAAATATTTAGTACCAATGATGAGTTTAAGTGGTTTTAATCACTCTTTTGTTAATCAAAATCATTTTACAAATTTAATTGATACAATAACTGTATCAAATATTTATTTTCATTCATTAGTCTCGTGTTCTACAATAATAACAGATTATATTACTAATATAAAGTTAAATACAATATGTCGAATTATAAATATTAAAGGACATTCTATAGCCTTATTAGGATTTATATATTTTATAAATTGTTCCAATGAAAATAACAATATTATTAAGAACAATAGGAATAATAATCGATGAATTGATATTCAGTTTTAATACATGATGTTTAAAATGAAATTTTGACATTCTTTTTATACTTCTAAATAATTGTAAAAAATATTAGTATCATTTTTATTAATTTAAAATGATTTATGAAGAATCTATATAGTAATAGATAGATGAATACTATTTTTAGAATTTATAGAAATAACCCAAAAATAAAAGCCAAAATGATGGATTTTTCATTTTCAAAAAACGAATGTGGTCCAATGGTATTAGATGGCCTTATTTATATTAAAAATAATATTGATAGAAGTTTAACTTTTAGAAGGAGTTGTAGAGAAGGTATATGTGGTTCTTGTGCTATGAATATAAATGGAAAAAATAGTTTGGCATGTTTAACATATATCACAAATAAGGTAACAATTTATCCATTACCACATATGCCTATAATAAGAGACTTAGTTCCTGATATGAAAGGATTTTATAAACAATATAAAGAAATAAAACCATGGCTTCATAATGATAAACCTTTAGGTGATAAAGAATTATATCAAAGTATTGAGGATAGACAAAAATTAGATGGAATGTATGAATGTATATTATGTGCATGTTGTTCGACAAGTTGTCCAAGTTATTGGTGGAATAGTGAAAATGGATATTTAGGACCTGCAGTTTTAATGCAAGCTTTTAGATGGATAGAAGATTCTCGTGATGAAAACACAGAGGAAAGACTTGAATATGTAAATGATGCAATGAAATTATTTAGATGTAAAACAATTATGAATTGTTCTAATACTTGTCCAAAAGGATTAAATCCTGGACAAGCTATAGGAAAATTAAAAAAAAGATTAATGTGAATGAAAGGTTATATTGAAAAAAATATAATAACATATGTTATATAGTAATGTCATTACCAAAAGGACATACGAATGATAAGAATCAATCACAATTATTAAATTCGGTCACAAATATGCCTGAAGATGTGGCATATGGTTTATTAAGCTTTTTACATGAATTTAAAGGTTATTTATCTGGTTCTGCAGGTATGGCAATGTATATGGCAAAAAGACGCCAACCTTTACCAAATATAGATGGTTCTCCTATGAGAGTTGGAGATTTAGATTTATATATTCCTGCGACGGATATACCCCTTGATCCATTGGTAAAAGATATTAACGACCTAATACGTGGTCTTAATATGGCTTTACCTCAAGAACTCGAGAATCTGTTTGGGAGTTCTTCTTTTAGAGTGGATAGAAATAAGCACGATATAACAACTGAACTTGCTAAATATGATAAAGACTATTCACAAAATAATTGGATTTATATTTTAAATAAATTTAAAATGTTTTTTTGTGATTATTTAGGATTATATGTGATGGAACCAAAAATAAAATATAATTATTATGAATCTACTGAGACATCTCATACAAAATTACCATGGACAAGAATTATAGATTTTAAACCAAAAATTAGGACAGAAGCTCAGGTACAAGATAATCATGCACGACGCTTTGCCGAATTACGGGACCAACGAATGACTGAAAATAATCATAGGCGCTGGGACGGATTTGTAGATTTGCCTGACATAGTAGCCGAAGATGTTGTACATAGTCCTGCATTTACATTACCAGAAATTCAAATAATATTTGTAAAACCTGATCTTGATATAGTAGATTACATAAATAAAAATTTTGATTTTGAAATTGTAAAAGTCGTTACAACAGATGACCCATCTGGTGAAAATCCTGTACAAGTAATTGGTTCAGAAGAATTATCTTCTGAAACAATAAAAACAGGAGTTAGACCAGCCGGTTTTTCATATTATATTGATAATAAATTATTGAACTTACCATATAATTGGGAATCAGTAACTTTAGTAGCATGTTTTAAAACCCTTTTGAATAGGTATCTAAAATATACGGAGAGAGGATTTGTTCCTGAAAATATAAAAGTAACCCCAAATATTGGTATTATTAAATGTTATAAAACCTTTCATAAAGGTTTAAAAATATATTTGTACCAAAAAATATTAAGAGTATATTTTTCATTGAATAAGAAAAACAAACATCTGAATCGTTTAGTTGTATCTACATCTTTAAAAGAAATAAGAAAATTTATTGATTCTTATAGGTTTAAGGTAAGAGAGGATAGTTTCTATGATAATATAAAAATTACATTAGCCGACAATTATGGACCAACTACACATTCAGACGACAGAGAATTATTACAAACATTCACAGATGACATAAAGAATGATTTAAAAACTGTATTCGAAACTTTTATATTAGGACTTCGTACTTTGACAGTTGATACTTACGAAATGTTAGGAAACAGTGAATATTTTACTTTGGGGAGTTCAAAACCAATAATTATCGCATATCTTGAAAGTGAAGTAGCTCGGGCTAAGAAATATGATAAATCGGCTAAAAATTTAACAGAACAAGTAGCAATGTCAAAAGTTACTAAAACGGGTAATGTTTTACCTGCAGATGTAGTAAAGAATCTTAAGGAATACACACCCGAAACATTTACCATTGAAAACACAGCTACTGGAGGTAAGCGAAAGACTAAAAAAATCTCGAAAAAAAAAGGTGGTGTTGGACTTTTTTCAAAAAGAACATATAAGAATACCAAAGAATCTGAAAGTAAAAGAAATTGATAATAAGGAATAAATAGAATGAATTGTAGAAGTTCTTGTCATGGTTTTTGGTGAAAATAATAGAAAAATTATAAAAACAGTTGATGATGAATTATCTAATAATCCAAATACAGTGTTTGGAACAGAATTTTATAATAAAGTTAGCAAAAAGATACTAAAGTAGTATGTGTTTAAATTTAAGTATATTTAATACATAATGAATGTAAAGATGATATCAGATGAAGCATTTCATGCACTTAGCAATATGCGATTTAATAATTATATTTTTTATGAAACAGTAAATCGAGTAATACAAATTTTAATAAAAGAAAGGTAACGAATCAGTTTTTTTTTTAAACTGGATATATTGTCTTGTTTAAAATATCAATTTTATTAATTTCGTTCATAATATAAAACTTTTCTTGAATTTGTAATTTAAGAATTTCAATTTCAAGTGCTAATATTCGTAATGTTATATTCTTTAGTTCATCATTAGTCATGAATAGTTTAATTTAAAATAATAAAACAAAGACTTATTTTATATTTATACTAATTAAACTTATTTTTAAAAAATGTATTAAGTTCTAATAATTGTTGTTTTGTATTTACTCCGGTTAATTCGTATTGTTTATCTTTATTTATTTTGTACATATCAATATCTATGTTTTCATTGAGTTTAATAATTTCAATTATATCAGTTAAATAGTATTCTTTTTGAGCATTATTATTGTATATTAGTGGTAGATATTTACATAAAATATCAGAATTAAAAGAGTATATTCCAGTATTAATCAAATCTATTTTTTTTTGTTCTTCATTACAATCTTTATCTTCAATAATTTTTATAAATTTATTATTTTCAAGATATATACGACCCAATCCTTGCGGATTATCGACTTGTGTAACTACAATTTTACATTTTTTTAAATTTGTAATAGTATTCATCATTGTATCTAATGACACTAATGGCACATCTCCAGATAATATAAGAACTTTATGATTTTTATAACTTAATAATGTGTTTCTACAACATTTAATTGCATCTCCAGTTCCTTTAGCTTCTGGTTGATTTACAAATTCTATATTTTCTAAAGAAATATAATTCGAAATAGTAGATGATATAATGCTTTTATATTTTCCTACTACAACTAATATTTTTTTTGGTTTTAATAATAAGCTGTTTTCTAAAACTCTAACCAGCATAGGTTTATTATCTAAAAGATGTAGGACCTTTGGTAAGTCCGAACACATCCTTTTACCTAATCCTCCGGCCATTATAATAATAATAAGTTGTTCCATAATAAATATAAATATAAAAATGATATTTATATTATTCCCAATAGTCTGTGAAGCTAAATAAAATGATATGAGAATATTGTATCTGATTAAGAATGAATATTAAAAATGAAATATGGAATCATATTATTAACATAAATAATATAGATCTAAATGTAAATTTATCAATACTGACAGCATCTCAAATCAAAGATAGTAAGGATTCATGGACTGGAGAAAATAATCAATTTGAACCAAGACTATTGTGTAAAATTGATAAAAAAGAATCCAGACCTCAAGTATTTATAGATAATAATATATGTATATTGTCTATAAAAAATGGTACATATGCTTTAATTAAAGAAGATATTTATATACCACTTCCTAAATATTTTGGTCCAACGAATAAAATTAGTAATGAATCCAATAGTCTTATTTTAGATATTGGTGAAAGTGAAACAACAATGTTAGATAAGTTATATTATACAAATACATTATCAAATATAATAGGTGAAAAAATAAAATATGGACCATTATTGGGTGGTCGTCATCGATGTAATTTTAGGACAATCATCGGAAAAGATGAGGTCGAAATAAATGGTTCTCAATATGAAACAGACGGCTGTTATGAAACAGATAATTATATTTGTATTGTTGAGGCAAAATCTATTAATTGCAATGACTTTAATATAAGACAATTATATTATCCTTATAGAGAGGTTTATAAAAAAGTAAAAGATAAAAAACAAATAATTTGTTTATTTATTCATAAAGATAAAAAGGATAAAGATATAATTCATATTCATAAATTTAGATGGAATGATTATAGAATAATGATGGATATAATACATTTAGATTATTATCAATATAAATTTGGGAATTAATGTTTCTTTTTACCAAAATATTTAATTCCTTTTCCTTTAGACCTTGTTTTTTTGGCTTTGCGCTTAGATTTCTTTCCTCCCCCGGAACTACCATCTTTAGATTCCTCAACTCCAGCTCCAGGTTCTTCTTTAGATTCTTCTACTCCTGATTTTCCTTCACATTTTTTATCTCCAAAAAGACATTCAAGAACAATATTTGCTGCAGCAGGTGGAATTATTGCTGGTTCAGTTCTGCTTCCGCTTTCATCAGGTGTAGGAATCAAACTTAACCTAACAAATTCTCTATTTATTTCATGCAATTTATCTGTAATGTCTAATGCTTTATGAATTTCTTCAATATAAGGATATTCTTTTGGTCTCGATTTATTTGCCATAGATAATTCTTCTATGACAACTTTAGAACAATGTACAATAGAATCTATATATTCTATAAAAAGCTGTTTCAAAGTTGTACCAGCTTCCTGTTCAGTTTGTTCAATAGTGGATAGACGTTTTACTTGATTGGTAGATTGTAAATCAAACATAGATTTATTAATATTTTCATAAAAGTTAGGTTCATTAACTATTTTTTTGCAATTATCACCATGTTTTTTAATTTCAGATGTTTGTGCGTACATAGATACCCAATTGAATAATCTTCCCTTGTCCTTTTCAGATAAAATTTTAAAATACACATACAATTTGAATTGTTCAAGGAACTCTTTATATGCGTCAATTATATTAATATCTTTTGTTTGAACATATGTTTGTGGTAAAAACCCTCTTTGTGTATATTTGAAAAATCTATTTAAAGCAGTTTTAAAGCATGCAGATAGAGTAATATAATTCCAGTTATCTGGTATATTTAATAGTTTATTTGTAACAAAAAACGGTTCAGATGCCATTATTGTTGGTGGCACTAAATCTTCTCCAGATTGTACATTAAAATCAGTTCCCGTTGAAGGAGTTGTTTGAGTTGCTATATCAGTCTTTTCAATTTCAGGGACAGGACCATCATCTACTACATCATCAATATCTGTTTCTATACGATCTTCTGATATATCAAGTGTTATATCTCTAACTCCTCCATCTTGTGGCAATCTTGGCATAGGAGC
>CERI01117223.1_pt1 | contig 14985 bp, 14 predicted proteins | sample 350261 | NCBI WGS metagenome assembly CERI01 (sample SAMEA2620979, study PRJEB7988) | marine metagenome | isolation source: saline water (ENVO:00002010), including
CGGGCGCTGCCAAACACAAACACGCAAACCGATGTCAGTCTGTGACTAGGAAAGGCACACCGTGGAGGTCACGAGCTTGCAAACGGGCGCTTGCCTTGGCCTCGACCATGAGCTCTGTGGCACACCGGCACGCAACGAGGTCAGCTTCGCTAAGTGTTGGCACCGGTACGATCGGGTTGGAAGCAGGTTGCGGTGCTTACCGTTGCGGGCCTCGGACCAGCTGCCGAACTCGGCCGGCTGCACAGTGACAGACGCACGCGAAAAGTCTCGCACTTTGATTTGCGAATCCACCTCTGTGACGCACAAACACATTGTCAGCGCATCGCAACAACTCCACTGTCGTCAGAGTGTGACACTTACGCGTCTTCACGAGCGGGAGGATGGACTCGTCTGCGAATCCAGCAACAGTCAAGCGGAGACGATCAGTGTCGCCGTCATTGGGATGGTGGGAGACGCGCGGGCCGGGAGCGCGGCGTACAGAGCGTCTGGGAGATCTTCCTGCAAAAGCAAAACACGGCGTCGTGTACATGTTGGTTAACAAGGCCACATCGAAGGCGTATGTGGGACAGACAATCAAAAAGGACATTGGTCAGCGTATGAGTGGACATAAGAACGCTCATAGACACGTGTCGCGAGGCTGCAGGCTATTGAACAATTCAATCAAGAAGCATGGCTGGGCGTCATTTGAGATGAGTATTCTTGGCAAGGCGCCGGCTGGCGAGATGCTTGATGCTTTGGAGGAGCATTTCATTGCGCTTCATGGAACATTGCAACCGAATGGATACAATCTTCTCAGCAGTGCAAGTGTTGTACCAATGCACGAGGCATCGGTCAGGGCTAAGCGCGCAGAAACCATGAAGAATCCAGAGGTGCGCAAGCGCTTGGGGCAATCGGTGAAAAATGCTCGTGCAAGAGATGACGGCAAATGGGCAAAGGCATGTATAGATGCACGGCGCATTCGGGCAGAAAAGGAACGTGCCGCAAGGATGGCAACAATGACAGAGCAGGAAAAAGAGAAATATCTCAAGTATCTTGCTGGTGCGAATGCGAGTAAGAATAGGATGCGGGAAAGGGCTAAGCGCACACTAAACCCTCAGGCATCATCTGTCAGCAAGCAAACGAAACCAGTGATGCGTGAGACGGCATTGACAAGATGGTTGGGCACAAGCTCGGGCGCGGGATCGAGCACGGATCCGCTCATACCGAAATGTCGCCCATCTGGAGCTTACTGTTTGAGCAAGCAATCCAATGCAGAGGCACAATGTCAGTATGAGTCTTCATGATGGGAGTAGAAATAAAGAAACATTGCTGATTGTGGGCGTCTTACTCGGCGTTCTCGGAGATCGCGCTCACAATCGGGTGGTCCTGCGAGCGAGACGGCAAGCGAGTCGTGAGTCTCGAGTCGAGTGTATGTGTGGCCGGCATGTCGTAAGGGTGTGAGTAGGGGCGTGCTTACCGAGGCCACAAGGACGAAGCGGCGCTGCGAGACCTCTGCGAGCGCAAGAAGGGTGGTAGAATGAGAGTAGGGTTGAGCGTCCGGATGGGGAGCGCGGCGCACCGTGGATGCCCTTCTCACTAAGATTCGTTGACGTATAACCGGGGAACTTCTTGGCGAACTCGTAGGCTGTGAGCAAGCAGACGGCGGTGTCAGTACTGAGTACGGCAAAATGAAACGTCTGGACAGCGTACCCAGCGAGACATCGTCAGCCTGCAGCTCGGTGACGCGCGCCGAGTCGGTGTTGGGGAGGACTGCGAGAGACAGCACAGCGGACGGTGAGAGTTGTGATGGATTGGCACAGAGACGCTTGGCACTCGCCTATGGCCGAAAATGCCTCGCCGGTGGAGGAGTAGGTGCAGTCGTCGACGCCGGTGACGCGCGCGCCGAGCGACATCGGGAAGGTCGACTTGACGTGGTTGATCTTCATGTCGTGGAGGACCACGCTCTTGAGGTCGCCCATAGCCTCCGCCGCGCCGTCGAGGGAAGTGCTGCCATATGAACAACAGCAAAGTGAGTGTGGCGAATGTGGTGCCATTATGTCGGGTGTGGGCGTGGCGTTCGCTTACAAGCGCCGTTGCTGAAAAATGCTACGGAGGGCCTCCTGCGTGGGCGCCCAGGTGCCCTTGGAGGCCTGGAGGCAGAAGTCGTTGAGGGTCGCCTTGATGGAGACGACGACGTTGCGCTTCAGCGGGTTGTCCGGCGACGCGACGCAGAAGTTGTTGCCCTCGCCGAGCGCCTCCGGGTTGGGGGCGGCGGCGGTGTCGGTGACCTCGAGCGCGGCGAGAGCATTGGTGGGGGCGGCGGCCTTCTCGGAGCGAACAGACATTTCTTAGCAGGCGCGAAGCGAGTGGAGATTGAAAGTGAAAAACACGCCGGGTGTCTTTGGTTATACTGAGTACGTAACAAACTTACCTTATGTCGGGTCGCACTACAGCTCACGCTACAACTCACTCAAGAGACGCATCACTTCGCACGCCCCGTCGCCGTTCACACTGCCGACACTGCCGACACTACCAACCGAGGACGCAGAGGACGAAGCCCAAGACGAGCCGGAGCGCGAGGAGGCCCCGTCCTCGCTGCTGTCGTCGCCGCGGCCAGTGTCGAGCCACGCCGCCGTGCAGGATTGCAGCGCGCTTAGAGGAAGCGAGGGCAGCGGCAGCGCCTCGGCGTAAGGATCGCCTACTTGCTTGCCAGCGGCAAGCTGTTCGCACACGTAGGAGTGATTCTCTGCATCGCAGACCGTGCCGCGCGGCCACGCCGCTGCCCGCATCCACTGGAACTGCAATTGCAGCGCCGCCGACCGCGATAGACCCTGCGCCTCGGCGAGCGATGCCGCCGCCAGCGCGGCGGCGCGCGCTCTGCGGATGGCGCGCGCTTCGGCGCGGAGCGAGTGCATGTTCCAGTCGCCGACGCCTATGTCGCCGCTCTTGACTGGCCACTGTCCCAGCAGCTCGTCCACCGCCCGCGCGCTCCGTTGCAGATTGTCGGCCACGATCGTCGCGTCGTGGCCCAGAGCACGCATGACATAGTGCGAAGTCAGGAGCGCTGCCGTGGCTCCAAAGGCAATGTCTCGGAGGCCGTTTCGACCTAGGAAACTGCGACCCGACTGCGCCTCGTGACTTTCGGGCAGCATGCGCGCCTGTTTGCTGCTGACGCGGTGCACACCCAGACCGTTGGCCACATGCAACCGGTCCGCGCCACCGACCGACGCCACTGCACATGCCGCCGGCGTCAGAAAACGCACGAGGTGTCGGAGCGCTCGGAGCGACTCCGCCTTGGTTGGCTGCACACCGGAAAACTCGAGGATGCTCTTCAGCGTTGATCCGAATATCGTGCCTATTGACGATGTTAATTTAGAGGCTTTTGCGCTAAGCCGCTGTTTGCGTATTCCATTCGTCGAGCGCTCGCGCTTCTGCGCGGCAAGAACGAGTCGCCGTAGGTACAGAGGCCGCACGCCCACACAGCTTGAAAGCGAGTAGCCTTCGTGGCTCGCCCGCTTCAGATCGCCAACCGTTGCGGATCGCTCCTCGCGCACATCGTGCTGCTCGATGACCTCGTCAACCGCTTCGACCGCAGCACTGCTTGGCAATTCGCCAACCGCGTCCGACGCGCTTTCGGCACTGGGAGGCGACCTGACGCTCTCCATCTCGTTTGCCGTGGCGCACGAGCTGCTCGACGCGGCGCGTGATGCGGAACTGGGAGAAGCGGAACTCATCGGCATCGTGCTCAGCACTTCCATTGTGCTGTCTGCACTGCCAAATGTACTGTGGCTGGCGAGAACGGAAGTTGTCGCGGCTTGGGCGGTGTACAATGGACAGAAGCCGCCGATTCGCCCCAACCCAAGGGCGGGCGAAACGTCTGGCCTGCTGGCATTCTTGGCGCTGTTTGTGCGGGTGGCGCAGCGTGCGTCTCCCGGTCTCACACCTTCTTGATTATGCCTCATGAAATCAACTGGCCCTTTGTAAACCACTAATTCATGCGCTTGTCTCTCAAAAATTGCTGTTGCAGGCATTTCAATGTCGATCTGTGTGCAGCTCATCGCGGCAAACGTCCGCGTTCAGCAGCCGCTGCGTTCTGTGCGTGTGATCACGCTACTCGGCGTCGCGGTGTTCTTCGTCTTCTTGGAATCCACAGCAACCCTGGGACGCGTGCAGCAACGGTGAGGTGGTCACGTGGTCACGTGGCAACCCAACTGTGGCGGAGATCCCTATCGTCCGCGCCGTCCCCGATTGCGCCAGATGCACGAAGAGATTCCTTGTGAGGTAGCGGGGAGTGATTGGTAATTCAGTAGAATAAGACATGTTACGACGGGGATCGTGCGATCGAGGCCCACCCCCTCCCGCTCGCGGTCGACACGACAGGGAACTCGGCAATCATTCTTTGAGACGTCCACGTGACCGCTGTAAGCGCCACGACCAAAATGGTCACGTGGCACTCATCTCCCCGTCGATTAAACATCGCAGCGCTATGCCACGTGGACGCGTGCACGCTATGACTGGTGCAATCTGCACGCGCATCGCTCACTGCACCGAAAGTGCATTCCAACCGCTCTGTGATCTGATGGCGACAATCACGATGTTGGGCGACGGTGCACAGTGGGTGGAAAGTGTATACAAATACGTGGCACAGCGAAGCGCGTGTGATGTGGACCTTGCGGAGCTCGAGACCAGATTTGACTTCAAATGGGCGCTTCAAACTGTGGGCGGTCGCACCACCGACCCATTCTTCGTGCGCACTCTCCAAGAGGACGTGACAAACTCATTTGGCACGTTCTTGCGCGACCTCGATCACAAGTGCCGTGCGCTCCCGGGCTTGGACCCGATCGAGCTGACGCCCGACGCAGACCGGGACGCAATGTATGCGTGCAACACGCTGTACAATCGTCTTGCTCCTTTACTCTCCGCCGCCTCGTCGACTGATCAGACGCTGCTAGAGGTTGCCGCACGCGCGCGCGACGAGCTGATTACCGCGGCAATGGAAAAGGCGAGTCTGCGCCTCAACTTACAAGCGGGTGGCGTGCGCGCGTTGCAGAGACTTTGCGCCGCCGCTCGCGAGCGGCGGCAGGACCTCTCAACCATTCTCGACGTGGAACGAGATGCGGTTGGATACGTTGTTCGGTTTCCACCACGGATCTTGGCGACGGAGCTGGAATTGGCTGGTGTGTCCCTTGCGGAGCTCGGCGGCCTGCTGTATCCGGTGGAGCCGTTTCGGATGTGCGGAGCAGTTTTGGAGATGAGCGTCACGCAGTGGGCGCTTGCCCACTACGAGAGTGTCTCCGGAGCTTGCGTAAAAACTATCAACGAGCTTCGCATCCAGGCGCACGGGCGTCGAAGCTGGTACGACTATGCCAGCATCGCGCTTTGGCACACAGCGCAGAACACTGATCTGATCAAGTCAGCAATGGACACCGGTGGCTTTGGCGTGGTCACGCCGTGCCCGGTTGCCCCGCACACGCACGCCTTTGAAGGCTGGGTGCTCGCCGTGCTATCTACGACGCAAAAGTCGGCTCTCCGCGTTGCGCGCATCGCAACAATTGTTCACAGAGCGGTTCAGCTGCACCTGCTCCGCCCTCGCACGGTGCGAGGCGATAGCATCCTCGCATTCCTCCGACGTATCGGCTGCGAACGCAGATTCGAGTGTGAACGCGTCATGGATAGGGAGGAATTGCTGGAGTCTATGGAGGTTGTCGATACAAGAGAGTCAAATCCCACACCGGTCGCGTCGCCAACGCAGCCGATTGCACTGCGTTCTCCGGCGCAGGACGCGTCGTCGCTGACGCTTACCGTGGCACTACAGAATGTGCAATATGTACCCAAGTCGTTGCAACGCGACTACGTTCTCATAGCCATCATTCGTGACCTGCTCTCACGCGCAACGTTTGTCATGATACAGCGCACCGAACTCGACGCCAACAACGTCGCCGTGTCCACAGCGGCGGAGAGAGGCTTGATTGGCATCTCACAGGCTTGCGATAGGTTGAAGGAAGTGCCCACTTCCATTGGGGAGCAGGTGGGTTGCATGGTCGAGCGATTCACGAAAGCGTCACTCACGATGACGATTGGATTCATAATGAAGGACAAAATTGTGGCAGCGATGGGCAGCGTGTCGGATGGCAATGTTGAGTACACCACCATGCCGCCGTGGATGAGCAGCACAAAGGGTATATCTTTCACCAGACACGGATCGGGGCTTCTGATGACCTACATGACCACGGTGATGCAAAAGATGCAGCTTCCTTCGGGGGCGGTGTACGCAAACGAATGGCATATATCGCGGTCCGCCAAATCGCATGCGAGAAGGAAGCAGGTTCCGCCGGCGGTGTGAGTGTGGTTGGTACCTGGTTGGTACTTCGTTACTAGCTGATAGAAATAAGGTCGGTGTAAGAGAACAGCATTAAGAAAGCCTGCCGCTATCATCTGCTTCGCAGATATCTTTCGAGACCACAAGGCAGTGTAGTAGAACGACGCAAAATGGCCACAAACACATATGCAATGACGGGCGCCGGCGGTCGCCAGTACTCCGGAGGCCCGCACGGCGGCGTCGCGCCCGGAAACAACGAGTTTGCGGGCGGAAGCCGCACGCCGGCGGCAAACCCCGTCGGAGTGGGCGGGGCGTTCACGAGCGTGGGCGCTACGGGCGGTCCGCCTCCGAGCTTCGGCACCCCCTCGACGGCGTTTGCTCGCAACGACCGCGGTAGCAACATTCGCATCCCGTACGCGCGCGTGGTCAGCATGCACTCGAAGGACCAGCTGCCAGTTGAGGACTCAGGGCTCACTGGCACGGGGAGAAACTCGGCGTACGAGTACGACGGCCTCGAGCCCGCCGAGCTGGCGTGGATCATGTCGAAGCAGTTTTCCCTCAAGCGTTCCGTGGACGGAACGAACGCAAGCGGTATCGTGGCGGGATTCCAGCCGATTGCATCGGCGATCGACGTGTCGGCGTTCGGATCGAACGCCGAGCGGCTCGACGAAGTTGCCAACCTCGTGGTGGGTGGCGTACCGCGATTCGGCTTGCGCGGCGACGATGGCGCGGTCATCACGGCGTCTGCCGGTATGGGTGGCTCTGGTGTCAACCGCATGGAGCGCATGGCGTACACGCGCTGGGTCGAGGCACACTTTAAGCATCGCGTTGGCCGCCAGGCCATCAACCTTGTGGCCGCGACCATTTCGCAAGAGACCGCCGGTGCGCTGGGAAATGACATGACCACGACCGACAACTACAACGCGGCGCTCGACTCGGAGATTGCCTACTGGTCGCGGTGCTGGCAATACTCCAATGCCGATGGCCTGAACCAAGTGGGCCCTGCTGGGGGTGCAAGCCTGTTCGCTGTGCCCGATATTGCGTACGCGTTGCAGCAAACCAAACCCGGGCGACCGCTGCAAGTTGGCGTGCCTATGATGCAGGGTCTGTACTGCATGGAGAAGGGGCCATTCCTGCGCAGCTACGGTGTGGAGCACGAGTCGGTCATCTGCGAAATGGACAATGCACTACTCGGGCGCAGCGGTGGCATGCAGCTGGTCGACGTCGATCGGCACATGGGTTCCGAACTCGCACAGCGCGCGCTTCTGTGCGAGCTGAAGAAGGCTGGGCTGCTCAACTGGACGCCCGACGGCATCTGCTTGTCCAAGGAGGACAGCGGCACGGAGAACAACAACTTTGACGCGTTCTTCGACTCACGCATGGGGCAGCTGTTCAACATCGCCGTCCAGGGGCCGACTGTCACCAAGACGTGGAGCAGCCTTGGACAGGCTGAGGGCATCAACGCGAGCAACTCGGACATTCAGGCCATGCCAATGGACAAGGTGTTCATCCTGATGGTCGCCGAGCTTTCGTACGAGGTGGAAGATGGCGCCGACGCCATCGTAGCGAAAGCGGCGGAGCTCACTAAGTTAGTCGCTGACCAAAAGTTCAAGCCGATCACCGTAAACGACGCCCCCGCGCGCCCGAAGGATCAGTTCGATCAGAGGCGCGGTAAGATGCACGCAAGTGTGGCGGCCGGCGGAATCACAGAAAGCATCAAAGCCAAGCGTGCTGTCGATAATCCCGACCCAGAAGGCGAGGCCATGCAGGAGGCGCTTGATGAACGCGAAAGAGTGGCAGTCGAGATGCAGAATGCCGTCAGAACCCGGGCGGGAGCTGCGTTGACAGGTGACAGCACGGAACTCTTCAAGCTGTACGATGCGACGATGGATGCCATCGCGAAAGCCGAGCGACCGCCGGCGAACTCGACCGTAGCGCAGCAGTTGGCGTTGAAAGCCAGGGCCAAGACTGCGGTGGCGGCGCTCGAGGCAGCCGTTGGCCCGGCGCGGCGCGCCGAAGTCGCGTCGGACGAGTTCAAGGCGACGGCGGCCAAGCTGCGCAACGGCACCGCCAGCGTCAAGAAGGCGCAGCTCATGAACTTCCGCCTGATGCGCGCCACGAGCTCGTACCTGTCCAACAAGTCGCACTTCAAGCCCGGCGACCCGCAGTCGCGCTGCGGCCTCAAGATTGGCTACTGCCACGACGGAGAAGCGGCGAGCGCCGGCCTCGGTGCGCTTGCTGACGTTGCTGGGGTAAGCGCTGATATTCAGCTGTGCAAGCCGCTCTCCGGCAACGCCGAGTACATTGTGGGCGGCTGGTGCATCGGCAACGTGGTCGACTCCGCCGCCAGCCGCGCGCTGGGCCACAATGGCATCCGCTCGGCGCCGACGACGTACGCCCTCAACGTCAACGTCAACGTCGAGTGGTGGAACGCCGACAAGTTGTATGCCCACTATCAGGACAAGGAGCGCGACGCCGACGGCGCGCCGGCCGAGGGCACCACGTACTCGCGCGCGACGCAGCCATACCGCACGCCGGAGCAGGTGGCAAAGGAGAAGGGCATCGACATCGACCAAGCGCTTGAGCTCATTCGCTACGGCGCGATCCGCCAGCCAAAGACGGATGATCGGCCCATCGGCGAAATCATCACGGGCGACAACGAGGGCGTGTACAAGCAGCCCAACCCGCACGGTGCGGACGCGGACCCCAACAAGATTGGCCAGACCGGCCGCGACGGCTACGCGATTGTCCGCGACGCGGCGGATGCGACCGATTCTCGAGTGTGGCTCGCCGCCGGCTCTTCCTCCAGCGATGTGACCGACAACATCGCTGAACACGCGGCGCTCACCGGGTTCGTGCTTTGAGTGCGCCTGTGTGTGTGTGTGCCTGTGTGCGCGGAGCGAGGCGAGCGGTGTGAGCCTCGCCGCCAAAGACGGCCGCAGAATATGGGGACAGCAAAGGGTGGGAAATAGATGCATGAGGAGACAAAATGCAAACGAGATGTGTTGTGCGCAAACATCCCACCGCTAAGCAAGGGTCAGTAACCATAAAGTTTGACTAAGCACCTTAGAGTATCAAAGAAGATCACCTACAAAACTTCGCGCTTTTTGCAATGGGAACTAATGTCAACGAGCCGCGTTACGGTGCGATGCACCGCGACTTCCAGTCGTTTGCGGGTCCCGGCGATCGCGACCTTCCCATGACCGAGGTTTCGGGCTATCAGCCGGTGTCGCGCATCGGCGAGATCGTCATGAACGCGTTCGTCGACTCGTACGAGTTTGCGGGCCTTGGCGACCAGATCACCGACCAGGAGATGACCGGTGTGCCCCCAGAAGCTGGTCAACAGTCAAAATTCGTGGAGTACAAGCCGATGTTCCACGAGTGGGCGACGGTGCAGCCGGGCATGATCACACTGGCGCGCAAGAAGAAGACCGCCGTGTTCCGGCAGTACGTTGCCGCGGAGACCGCCGTGCCGGTAATCGCGTGCGCCGCGTGTCTGCCCAAGTCCCAGGAGAAGGATTACTTCTTCGCCGGCGTCGCGCGCTCCAAGTCGGTCCGCGCGCCCGACGACGGCGTCGGCCCCACGGTCGACGAGTTCTTCACCGTGTCGATTGGCGGCATGGCCACCGTGCTCAACACCTCGGGCACCCAGATCCACCCGGGTGACCTTGTTGAGTGGTGCTTCATCTCTCCCAAGGCGGACGCGACGGCCAACACGTCAGCGAACAAGCGCTTGAAGACGGGCCCGCGTCGTATCGGCATCAAGACGGCGTCGGTCTCGAGCCCCAAGGTCATTGGCCGCGCGCTGTCGTTCGCCAAGTCGGGCGAAACGATGGATCTTTTGATCAAGCAATAGATGCCCGCGATCGGCGCATCGGGGTCGCAAGTGCCATTATAGTTGGGTCTGTGCGCTCAGAGAGACCGAGAGACAGAGAAGAAAGGACGCTGATGTGTATTTAGCTATGTGCAAGCGTGAGCACTCAAAAGCTTTTGTACAACTCAAAACCTTACTAAAAATCTAGCATTACCGTCCAGCGCCAGGGTTCTGCAGGCTCAGCTGCAACACCGGGTTGCGCGCCAGCTTCTCTAGCCGATCCACAATCGCAGCGGATTGCTGCAGCGCGTGCTGGATTGCTGGCACCGCCGAAGACGTCAGGTCGCGCGCACCGTCGGCCATTTCTTGAGCGCTGATGCTCGAGTGGTCGATGTTGTGCAGGATGCTCAGGGTGTGGTTCACAGCGTCCACCATGTATGGCCGCGATATGTCACGGAGCGTCATCACTCCAGACGTGAATTGCCAATACATGACCCCGACGAGCACGCACACTAGTGTCAACACGCACGCAAGAGCGAGAAGGGTTATCGTCTGTACGTTGGTGAACCTGGTTTTGTTCCTCCCCATGAGACTGGCGCGTTCCTCCTCGTCATCGTACGAGTCCCCAAACGAGAACGGATTGACGCGTGCGCGCGTTGGGCGCGGGGCGGTGCGCTGCGCCGCTCCTGCAAAGCGTAGGCTGAGCATGCTAGGGTCGAAGGGCCGGGCCTCCTCCAGACGAAACATGCTGGTTGTCTGATGGCGGGTCCTGTAATTGCTAGTGTCAAGTTCGATGTCCCACGACATGATGTAAGCGCCTCTCTGATACACATGCGCTGAATCCCTCTAATTCACGACAGCCCTGCACCTGTCGACTCGGGTGTCTGCGCAACTTGCTCTTCCCGCAGAAGCACCGGGGGCGGTGTCAAGGGCCTTGGAGTGCCCTCTCGTGCGTACACTATGGCGCTACCCGCCACAATGACAGCAGCAAGGACAAGCTCTGGCGTGGGAGCTATGTGCATCACCAACGCTTCTATGACCATGGAGGCGATCATCGAACCACCAGATGCAAAGACGCGTACGAGATTATCGCAGTGCTTGAGTACCGCCGAGATGCTCAGTCCGGTGATGCTATTGGTGACAATCAACAGACCCACGGCGGGGGTGTAACCACCAAAGAATCCTATAACGGCAACCTCTTGGTAGCTATGCACGACGAGCGCGACACCGTTGATCAGTATTCCCCAGCCATAGAGCAAGGCGTTCTGTAAAAAGAGCGAGTGCAAATGACCATCCCTCTTTAAGAGCGCCTCGTTGATCACACCTCCAAACGAGGACGACAGACACGTGATGAGCGTCAGCATCACCCCGAGCCATTCGTCTTTCACGGACGGGTGCGTTTCTCCGCTTCCAAACTCAGATTGGTCGGCGGCCTCGACCGCGTTGCAGGAGTTGTTGAGACGCGAGACGGCCGCGCCAGCGGCCAGTATGACTATCGCGGCGTGCTGGGTTATCGTGAGCTGGCGGCGCAGCACCAAGCGAAACAGTATGGCGGTAAAGACGGTTTTGGTAGTCGACAAGAGTTGGAAGAGTGCTGGTCGAATACTGGCAATAATTGCGAATAAGAGCGCGTTGTTTAACGCGTAGAAGACGGCAGGCGATGCAAACGACAAGACGTCGCGCGCCGAGATGGCGCGATGCGTGCGCTGGCGCGAGGGGAGGAGCGAGTAGACTGTCAACGAGACGACAAACTTGAGGCTCTCGCTCAGCAGGTTTGCAGTCAAGACAACGTAATCGTACCCTCCGCTCTCGTTCTGGGTGAATGTGACGGCAAATGGTTGAGCCGTCATAAGAATGATGGCCGCTAGCACATAGGCCGCGCGATGAGGTTCCCACATGATGCAACCATGCCTGCTGTTGGTCGCGTTGCGTGTTGACGCACTTAGCGAGTATTGACGTGAATGTCGCGAAGGCCTCGTGGTCCATCCGATCGTCCGACGTTTTACTACGATATCGACGATCTAGAAAGTGCAGATGCGCCGCGCATGGCGGGTCAGAGTGTCATGTCCAAAATCATGGTGTTTCTGTTGTTCGCTTGCTGCTGCAGCATTCTTGCGCTGGTCGTGCTGGTTGGCGCGTCGATATATTCTCAACTGCCTGCTTTGCAAAGTGGTCCGACGGCCACAGCCGTCGGACCAGGTGCGGCAGTCGTTTCCATTGAGCACCGTGCACAGCGCCGGCACCAGCAACGCAGTGTGCTGCATCGCCTTGCGATGTTGAGGCGAGCGCAGTTCCCACAAAAAGGAATCGAGGTGGAGAGCGTGAAGCTGGCGTTTCCGCACTGGGTTTCGGGAGACAGTATAGATTCGTCCGCGGCGCTACCGGACATTATTCTGGCGCTCTCGTACTTGGCACAAGAGGACGAGGTGTACCGTACGTAATGTTAAGAGTCCGGACCTTCATCGCTTTTCGCATGTGCCACGTCGTCTGCACTCGCCTCCATCGCCTCCATCGCCTCCGGTGGTTCTGGCGCCTTGCTGCCTTTGGCGTTCTCGTCGGTCGCGACTGGCCGCTCTTCGTGTGAGTTGTCGCGTTTGATGACGAGCACAAAGAGCCCGGCCATGACCGCAGAGATTCCCAGTGTGAACATCATCAATTCGAAGCGCGTCACGACGTCGAGGTCGCCGTAGAATGCGCAGCTGGCCACGATGGTGCAGACGATGACGCAAACTAGATACAGAGGAGTCGCCACCGCGATGGTAGCCGATGCGAGACAGACGTTGAGCAAATGGAAGAGCACCAACCCGACCACGATCAACTCGACGATTGCGCACCAAAAATCGGGATGCTCAAACGGAAGCTCGCCGGTGATGGTGTAAGCCGCCATCACGGTGGACACAAACTTTATTAGGTTTTGCGTGATTCCCGACGCCATGCCCCCAGAAACGGCCGACGCGATCGTGGTTTCGACATCCGCGCCACCCAGTCGCTTTGTCCAAATGCCAATGTATGTGCATGCCACCACCACGAACGTGGTGACTTCGTACAATATCCATCCGGATTGATGGTAGCGATCCAAGACCCACGTTGTGTCCAAGATCGGATCCGGCTTGGGCCCAAACACATCCACCATGACGATGCCAAAGACTACGACGCCAATCGCCACCCACTGCACGATACTCACCTTTTCGCGCTTGCCGGCACACCCCATGCTTGCGAATATCACACTCGACACGATGGTGATGCCACTCAGGGGTGCGATGAGCGCGAGCGGTGCGCAGGCAAATGCGATGGTGTCGAGAATTGTGTTTATAAATGTTGCGAGCGAGATACCGACAATGAGTCTCGGGCGCTTCCACCAGGGACGGTCCTGTTCCAAGAATTTGCTAGCACGCATCAGAGTCATTCCCCATGCCGAAGTCACGGCTCCTACGGTGATCAGCGCAAGTCCTATCGCCACCAACCCCGCGGGCTGCTTCGGATCGTTGTCCCACATGGCGCAACGCGCGCACACATCGGTCCCTAGCTTCACCACGCTTAGCGGCCCGGTCTATGCACCGTCGTCATCCACGACTTCTTCCTCGGGCTCCTCCTGTGCCGGCGGCACGTAGTCGGTAGCCTTCTTGACCTTGAGCGGGACGACGCAGGTCGCGCTCGTGGTGCCAGAGGTGGCGTTGATTTTGGCGTTTATCGTCGCAAAGGCACGCTGAATGTATGCCTTGTTGAGGCGTTTGTGCCAAGCCTTGCCGTTGCTGTCGAGGCCCGTGCCCTCTGGCGCCTTCATCATGCGCGTGGCGTGCAGCACACCGGTTGCCACGTAGGCAGACAGAAATTGCTCCAGCATCAGCTTCGTGCCCTTTGGGATGCCCAGCATGAACGGCGACTGGGTGGTGTTTGGATACCCCATGCCCCAGGTGTCGTAATCCTGCTTGAGCTCACGAACCGCCGCACGGACGGCGCCCGCACAGGCGATGTTGTAAGCGTGCCCCGCGATGAGACGCGCAGAGCGACGCGCCATCACCGGCTTACCGTCCTTGCCAACTTTGGGCACGAGTTCGACGCCGCCGTTGGCCGCCTCCTTCTTCTCCATGACCTGGTACTCGCGACAGTACATGGGCGCGGTAACGGCCGCGTTCCACACCTTGTTGATGTGGCGATGCAGTCCCTTGGTGTTAACTTGCGCCTCGCGCTGAGCCTTCTGGAAGGAGGTGGGTTTGCGCGTCTTAGTCTTGGAAACCATCGTGCAAGTTCCCTGTCGTCTCCGACGCTCTGTGTCTGTCACGTAACTCGAGTTGGAACTGGAGTTTGATTTGTGTTGTTTTTAGGGGATATTTATTGCCTCTACAACCTAGCGGTAGATACGCCATGCAAGAGCAAATAGGTCGAGACGATAAGCCACACCTGTTGGTGTTGAGTTAGTAGAGCATGTCACGTCCCGATGGCGGCGCAACCACCACGATGCCACTTTTGAGTATTCCACCGGGAGCGCTCCAGGGCAACCGCACGCAGAGGTACGCGCGCTGCCACAACCAACACCAGATATCCGTGGGCGACGAGGCTGGTGGCCGCTCTGGTCGCTCCAAAGCTGCATTGAAAGGCGGTGCCACGGTCACCGGGGCCTCGACCTCTGGCATCAGCACAACAACGATTGTCGTCTTGAGCGTGCTGCTGGCCGTGGGAGGGGGTGGCGCCGCGGTGGCGCTCTGGCAACTAGGGGTCTTTGACGCAACAGCGGTGGCGGACTCGCCACCTCCGCCACCACCACCTCCACCGCCTCCACCGCCTTCGCTCAGTCCGCTGGATCCTCCTCTGTCACCACCACCTCCAACGCCACCACCGCCAACGCCGCCGCCCCCAACGCCACCGCCTCCGG
>CERI01059767.1_pt1 | contig 14973 bp, 9 predicted proteins | sample 350261 | NCBI WGS metagenome assembly CERI01 (sample SAMEA2620979, study PRJEB7988) | marine metagenome | isolation source: saline water (ENVO:00002010), including
TGAAGTTAAAATTGGAGTTATAGCATTTAAAACATTAACAGAATTAGATAAGAAAATATAATGATCAGATAAATCCTTTAGTACTTTACTATTGACAGTTGTAATTGCTATAATTTTACCACCTCTAGATTTGACTTCTTGAATATTAGATAGTATTTTATCAAAACCATTTTGGGTAACTACAACTACAACAGGCATTTTTTTATCTATTAAAGCAATCGGTCCATGTTTCATTTCAGCAGCTGGATAGCCTTCTGCATGAATATATGAGATTTCTTTTAACTTTAATGCACCTTCCAAAGCAACAGGGAATTGGTATCCTCTACCTAAATATAAAAAATTAGAAGCATCAGAATATTCTTTTGCTATCTCATATATCTGATCAGATAAATTCAAAATATCTTTAATTAGATAAGGAGTATCTTTTAAATTTTTTAAATAAGATTTAGATTTTGTAATATTTTTTCTTTGAGCTAGCAAATTAGCAAATAAAATTAGTATAACCACCTGAGTTGTAAATGCTTTTGTAGATGCGACACCAATCTCAGGACCTGCATGCATATAAATTCCACAGTCTGTTTCTCTAGCAATCGTGCTCCCAACCACATTTACTATTCCTAATGTTAAAGCATTTTTTTCTTTTGCTTTAGAAACAGCCGCTAAAGTATCTGCTGTTTCTCCAGATTGACTAATAGCAATTAATAGTGATTGTTCATCAATTGATTTATTTCTATATCTAAACTCTGATGCATATTCAACTTTTATTGGTTTGTGCAGAATATCTTCAAGTAAATAGCTTCCTATTTGTGCAGCATGCCATGAAGTACCGCAAGCGGTAATAAAGATATTATCTGATTCTATTATTCTATCAACATAATCAGCTATACCGCCTAGTTTTACATTGTTATCTAAATCTATTCTCCCTCTAATTGCATCTTCTATTGCTTTTGGCTGCTCATAAATTTCTTTCAACATAAAATGCTTGAAAGTACCTTTTTCAATTTGATCTAAAGAATATTCAATTTCTTTAATATCCTTAATAATTTCTTGACCATGCTCAATATGAGTTACTTTATAAGCCTCTTTAGTTATTTCTGCGATCTCACCATCTTCTAAATAAAATATATTTCTAGTTTCATCTAGTATTGCTGAAGCATCAGAGGCCAAAAAATTTTCTTTATCACCAATCCCTATTAATAACGGACTTCCATTTTTAGCTGCAACTAATTTCTCAGGTTCATCTATACACATTACAACAATTCCATATGTTCCTTTTACTTCTTTCAATACAAGCTTGATGGTATTATAAAAATCTAATTTCTTTTCTTTATATATATAACTAATAAATTGAACTAAGACTTCTGTATCTGTGTCACTTTTAAAGCTCACTCCTTTTGAAATCAGATATTCTTTAATGGAATAGTGATTTTCAATAATTCCATTATGTATCAAACTAAATTTATTATCTGAATCGTTGTGAGGATGAGCATTATCGACATTTGGTTCACCATGAGTAGCCCATCTTGTATGACCAATTCCAGAAGAATTTAAATGATTTTTTATCGTTGGAAGTTTTTCCAAATCTGTAATTTTGCCTTTACACTTCGAAGTAAAAATATCATTATTTTCCATTGTACTTAATCCAGCTGAATCATAGCCTCTATATTCAAGTCTTTTCAGACCCTTTATAATAATATCTGAAGCTTTTTGATTACCAATATATCCAACAATACCACACATAGATTATTCCCATTCTATAGTTCCAGGTGGTTTAGATGTTACATCCATTACAACTCTATTGACACCCTTAACCTGGTTTACTATTTGATTTGAACATAATTTAATAATATTTGATGGCAAATCAAACCAATCAGCTGTCATCCCATCAACACTAGTTACCATCCTTAAACATATAACATTATCATAAGTCCTTTTATCACCCATTACACCTACAGTTTTAATAGGTAATAGAACGCAAAAAGCCTGCCAAATCTTATCATAATAATTTGATTCTTTTAAAATTTTAATAAAAATATCATCTGCGTTTTTAAGTATATCTAATCTTTCATTTGTTATACAACCCATTATTCTAATACCCAATCCAGGCCCAGGAAAAGGATGTCTTTTAATAAAATCTTTTGGAATACCTAGCTCAGTTCCAATGCTTCTAACTTCATCTTTAAATAGTTCATTGACAGGTTCAATTAATTTAAATTTCATTTCTTCTGGCAATCCACCAACATTATGGTGTGATTTAATTTTATCAGCAACTTTTCCATAGCCCCCAGATTCTATAATATCTGGATACAACGTACCTTGAGCTAGGAATTTCATATTTTTAAACTTAGAAGAGAAATTTTCAAATTCTTCAATAAACTTATTACCAATTATTTTTCTTTTTTTCTCAGGATCTTTAATATCCTCTAAGACATTTAAAAATTCTTTCGATTTATTTAATAAAGTAACATCAAGATTTAAATAAGTATTATACATATAAATAACTTCTTCAGCTTCATTTTTTCTTAATAGTCCATGATCAACAAATACACATTCGACTTGATTACCTAAAGCTTTTTTTAACAAACAAGCAACAACTGTAGAATCAACACCTCCACTTAAAGCACAAATAACATTATCATTTTTAACAATATTTTTTATACTTCTTATCTGTTCAGAAATAAATTCTTTCGCTGTCCAATTTGGAATAGATTCACAAATATTAAATAAAAAATTATGAATTATATTTTTACCCTTATTAGTATGCATTACCTCAGGATGAAATTGGACTCCATAAAATTTATCTAATGTATTTTGAGCAGAAGAAATAATTTTATTTTCAGACTTACTAGTTATATCCCAATTCGATGGTACTTTAGAGACCTTATCACCATGACTCATCCAAACTGTATTGTTAGGTTCAATGTCTAAAAATAATTGAGATTCTAAAGTAAGTGAAATATTTGAACTGCCATATTCTGCTTTATTAGATCTAACTACATCTCCCCCAAAATGCTTAACTAGTAATTGGAAACCATAACATATACCAAGAATAGGAACATTGTAAGAAAATATATCTTCATTTAAAAATGGAGCATTTTTATCATATACACTAGATGGTCCACCAGATAAAACTATACCTTTTATTTTATACTTTTTAATATCATTTAGTTTATAATCATATGGTAAAATAATAGAATGGACTTCTAACTCACGAACTTTTCTAGCAATTAATTGAGTATATTGAGAACCATAGTCTAATATAATTATTGTATTTTTCATTTATTAAAAAGAAGATTTATTAATGAGGATAAAGATTTTTTTAAATCTTTTCTAAAAACTATTTTATCAATAAATCCTTTTTTTAATAAAAATTCTGAACGTTGGAAACCTTCAGGAAGATCTTGTCCAATTGTTTGTTTGATAACTCGTGGTCCTGCAAAACCAACCAAAGCTTTAGGTTCTGCTAAGATTATATCTCCTAACATCCCAATACTTGCAGAAATACCACCTGTAGTTGGATCTGTTAGAACCGTTAAATAGAGACCTCCATTTTTTGAAAATTTAGCTAATTTTGTTGTTGTTTTTGCTAATTGCATTAAACTAATTGCACCTTCTTGCATTCTAGCTCCTCCAGATGCTGTAATAATGATTAAAGGTGTTTTTTTAGAATCTGCCTTATCGATAGCTAAACCAATTTTGTGACCTACGACAGATCCCATACTACCACCTATAAACTCAAAATTCATAACTGCTACCACAACATCTGTTCCATTTAATTTTCCTGATACAGTTGTGACTGCACTATTCTCACCTGTTTTTTCTCTATATTTTTTTAGTTGTTCAGAATATTTTTTTTGGGCATTAAAATTTAGAGGGTCTAAAGAAACTATTTTTTCCCCAAATTCTTTAAATTCACCTTCATCAAGAATTAAATCTAAATACTTATATACATTAAGCCTGAAATGAAAATTACAATTATTACATACTGAATAATTATCTTCTAAAACTTTTTTATATACCACCTCATTACAATCGGGGCATTTAATCCAGCTTCCCTCTGTTGTATCTTTTTTATAAAAAGTCTTAATATTTTTTGATTTTCTTCTAAACCATTCTGTCATATTTGATTACTCTTTTGCATTAGATATATGGGATTTATTTTATCAATACTTTTATTTTTAAACGCATCATATTCTTTCCTACCAATAATTCCAATTTTTTCAGAGCATGGAATCAATTCATTATAATTTACCTTTAAATCTTTAGGAAAACCATAACCAAAGACTTTATTGGTTTTAAAATTTTCTATTTTATCACACTTTAAATCACTCATTATTCCATTTTTAATCATTGTATAAAATGCAAAATCTCTATGAGAATAGATAGCAAGATAATAGGTATCAATATCAATTCCAATTTTTAATGCTTCAAAATTATTGACAGGGATAATTGGTATACTTAACGCTTTTGCCAATCCTTTAGTAAATGAAGATCCTATTTTTAAACCTGTAAAAGAACCTGGACCAATATTTAATGCAATAAAATCTAAATTAACATTATTTTCCAAAAGTTTTTCTACAAAAATAGGCAAATATTCTGAATGGTTTTTTGCACCTTTTTTCTTTAAAGTAGTATATTTACCGTTGTAAAATAAAGAAGCACTACAAATATTAGTAGATGTATCAATAGCTAAATAATTCATTTTAATTCGATTTTTCTTTTATCTTCACCACTATGTTCAAAATGGAACTCATAATCAATATCAGGTATTAAATCGAGAATTAAATCTGCCCATTCAATAATTACAATTGAATTAGAATTAATCATTTCCTGAAAACCTAATTGATTCCATCTTATTATATTTTCTTCTCGGTAAAAATCTACATGTATAACTTTAAATTTAGCATAATACTCATTTATTAAAGTAAATGTTGGTGATGTAACTTCATACTTATAATTTAAACCCTTTAATATCCCTTTAACAAAAGACGTTTTACCTGCTGCTAAATTTCCAATTAATGCAACTATATCACCGGGTTTTAAATTTTTTGAAAATTTTTCACCTAATTTATAAGTCTGTTTTGGGCTCGAGGTTATTATATTTTTAAATTCATTCATTTTTATTTTTTAAATGTATTAATGGAACAAATACCTCATCCAGACTTATACCTCCATGTTGGAAGCTGTTTTTTAAAAGGTTGGAATATTTATGAAATTGATTAGCATAAACAAAATATTTATTATCACCAGAAATTATATACTCTGTATTGACATCAAAAGTAGGTAAACCATAATCTTCGGGGTTTTTAATTTTCAAAACATCTTTATCAGAAAAATTCAAATTTCTTCCATATTTATATCTTACACCAAGTGATGCTGTACTATCAGCTTTAACTTTTACAGCTTTTGAAACCATCGTATTCCCATGATCAGAAGTAATTAAAATATCAGCATCCCACTTTGATAGCTCTATTAAACAATCCTTTAGCCAAGAGTTTTTAAACCAATTATGAACAGCTAATCTATAAGCTGATTCATTTGGAATTAATTCCTTTAAAATTTGTGACTCAGACCTTGAATGACCTAGTATATCAACGAAGTTTACCACAATACTTAAAATATCAACATTTTTATAATCACTTAATTTATTATATAATTTTTTTCCATCATTAACATTTATAATTTTTTCATAGTGAAAAGATTTATCTGTTTTATCATTAACTTTAAGTGCATTCTCAAATAATTCTTTTTCAAATTTATTATACTTTTCATCAATAAACATTTTTTTCCATAAATCAGGATTTTTAATTTTTATATCATTTGGTAACATTCCACTAAAAATAGCATTTCTTGCAAAAGGTGTTGCAGTAGGTAAAATAGACATATGCAAATCCTCATTTATATTAAATGAATCTTTTAGTAAAGGAGAAATCTGTAACCATTGATCGAATCTAAAACAATCAATTACAATAATTATTAATTGTTTTTTATTAAACGAGGGTTCAAAAATATTTTTAAAAAGATCATTTGATAATAAAGGTCTTGATTGTTTGTTATCAATCCAGCTTTTATAATTATTAATAACGAAACTTGTGAAATTTTTGTTCAATATTTTTTTTTGATCGTTTAAGATTTCAATAAAACTTAGATTATTTATTTCTTCAATTTTTAAAGACCACTTTGAAAGGTCAATATAAATTTCTTTCCAATGATTATAATCAATTTTTTGAAAATTATAATTTTGAACTTTATTTACGTAATCTAAAAAATCTTTTATTAATTTATCGGTTTCTATTTTTGAATTTTCTAATATTTTTTTACATGCCATTAAAATCTGACTTGGATTCACAGGTTTAGTTAAGTAGTAAGATATTTTCTCAGCAATAGCTTCTTCCATAAAATCTTCTTCTTCATTTTTTGTCACCATAATTACAGGTATATCAGGATAATCATTTTTTATGATTTTTAATGTAGCAATACCATCAATACCTGGCATCATTTCATCAAGAAGAATTAAATCAATACTGGACTTTTTGCATAACTCTATAGCATCTTCTCCTGAATTTGCTTTTAAAATATTGTAACCTTTATCTGTAAGATAGATAATATGAGACTCTAATAATTCAATCTCATCATCCACCCATAAAATATTCTTTTTCATAATTTATTTATTCACTAAAATGAATGCACCTCGCCACCCTGATCTTGGAGGGTATCTTTTAAACTCATAAGATCTATCGATAAAAATCTTACTAGGATTTATATCCTCTTCATTATTATTTGTTTCATATTTATTTGATTTTTCAAATAAGACAATTGCTTTATCCCAGTTTTGATTATAATATTCTTTCAATGCTTTATTAAATAATGATGTTAACTTTTCAATTCTTTCATCTTCATCTTTTTTAAATCCAAGTATTTCAACTGTTTGATGCCAAACAGTTTTACCAACAAATTGAACTCTATCAATATACCTCCATGAATAATCATGCTCTGATGCTGAAAATAAGGTTTCTTCAGTTGTGTGAAAGAATATTCCATACTGTTTTGCTGCAGATTCTAATCTAGCTGCTATATTAACAACATCACCCATCATTGTATAATTCATGAAATGCTTTGAACCCATATTACCAGTTACCATTTCACCAGTATTAACACCAATTCTCATTTTCATACCGTGAACAATTTCAGGCCATTTATCACCTTCAGATTTCCATTTTTCACATAATTTAACTAAGTTATTTTGACATGATACTCCAGAATCAATTGCTGCTTTTGCATGAGTTTCAAAAAATAATGGTGCACCAAAAAAAGATAAAATTGCATCACCTTCATATTTATCTAAAGTCCCTTTATTATTTAAAATTATTTCAGTTTGACTTGATAAAAATTCGTTCAATAAATCCACTAGTTCTTTTGAAGATAATTGTTCTGAAATTGTTGAGAAGGATTGTAAATCTGAGAAAAAAGCAGTTCTTATACCACTCTCTCCTCCGAGTTCTGGTAATTTTTTATTTGTATACATATCATCAATTAATTTAGGAGAAACATATTTTCCAAATGTATCTTTTAAAAAGTTTTTATCACTCTGTTCTTTGAATAATTTATAGGATAAATTTATTCCATATGTAATTAATATTGATCCTATTGGTAATACAACAGGTACCATAATAGACTGCCCAATATTTGGATAGTTATAACTTAATGGTGTTGATAAAAATAGATTAAGAAAAGTCTTAACCAGCCATAGTTGATCACATAGGAAAGAACCGATAGAAAAAGAAAACCAAGATATAATTAGTAATAAAACTGAAATAATACTTAAAATAAAAAATTTAATGTTACTCAATAGTAATGTTATAAATATAAAAGTAAAAATTATTAAAATATGATAAGCAAAAGAGCTTCTAGATAAGCTTAAAGTTTTTGTTGGAACTTCTATAAAATCTGAATCTAATAATTGTTGAATAGCATTTGCATGGACTTCAACACCTGGCATAGGGTTTTCTGAATTATTATAATTAAAATATGGTGTTTGAACAAAATCATTATCCTCTTGCAATGAAGAACCAATTATAACAATTTTATCTCTAAAGGGATTTTTGTCATTTCCAAAAAATCTGTATAAAGGATTATTTTTATCAGTATACTTATCCATCCAATCATCATCCTCATCTAAACTACATAAATCATAATTCTTGCTATCTATAATGTTTGATAAAGAAAAGGTATCAAATGTTTGATAGATATTAGAATTAGGACCATTGTAATTGATTAAAAATGAAGCTTCATTACTATATGTATTTATCGAAAAATCATTAAATTTAATTTGATTATTTTTAATATCATTTATGATTTCAAAGTCAATTATTCCATTAAAAACTAATGCAGATCTTGTAGCTAATGAAAGTTGATATTCTGAGTCATTTATGATTTTATTATAAATTGGATATCTCCTTATAACATTATCTACCATATCTGATTCTTGATCAATAAGTCCTAAATAAGGCCCTGCATCTAGAATAGTTTTATATGGATTAACATAATATTGGGTAGGAATTCTATTTATATCATATCCGATTTTTGATGCTAGTATTACATCCGTACCATTTTTTTTTGCATATAATATAGAATTTGAGAATTCTATATCAGCATCAGTATATATACAATTTTCACAATTATCTGATATTGCATTATTAATAATTTTAGTTGTGTGATCTGGAGAATCAAACATAATATCAAATACAATCAATCTAGCATCTGCATTTGTTAGATTCTTTACTACTTCAGACCAAACTCTTCCTCTTGTATATGGATAGCCTTCACATATTAACTTATAAGATTCATCATCTATTTCAACAATAACTACATTTTGACCATTATCTCTTACACCATTTCCTTTGTCAAAAAAAGTTTCGTTTTCATCCCAACTGTTATTATTATTCAAATCCTCATATTTTTCATTGGTATTCCAAATTCCATTTCCTATATCTTCAAATTCTTCCCCAAAATCGTATTTATTATTTTTATTTGTATCAATAAATGGCTCATTTTTTTTACTTTTAGTCGTTAAAGATTCCCAGCCAATTAGTGGACCTCTTAGCTTAAATCTCATATCATATATTTGAGATTCTAAATTAGAGAAAACACCAATATAATTAAGCAAAAAAATAAGGGAAAAAGATATAGTACCAATAAAAAAAAATATTGAGTAGGATTTAAATTTATTCTTCAATTTTAAAATCTATAAGAAAAGTTTATTTTAAATAATGAATTATTGTAATCAGTAGATGAAATAACACTTTTAATTTTATAATTATAACTAAAATTAATAAGCATATCTTCTATAGGCACAACTTCAGAAAAAAGCTGCAATGAAAACTGATAATATTTATTAGAAGTCCCATCAGCATAGGTATAATTAATTCCAGAACCAATTTTTTGTATTTTATCACTCATTTTATAATTAAAGGATCCACCCAAAGAATTAATTTTTTGTTTATCAAAATATTCAGATGTTTTTTGAGCATAATCAAAATAATTATTTGAGTAATTAATTACAGACTCCCAATCTTGATTAATTTTTGTTTTTAAATTAATAGTTATATTTTTATTTAAAGATCTAGGAGAAATATATGACGTATCAGATACAGCAACACCACTTTGCTCATCTAACTCAAATCCTCTTTCATTATATAGTAAATCTTTTTTATTTGAGTAATAATATGTGAATGTTACGTTTTGATTATACAAATACATAAAATTATGACTAACAGAGAAATTATAATTATTTGTTTGTGTTCTTAATCTTGTATCTAATACATCATTATCATTAATTATACCATCATTATTGATGTCTAAGTCATAAAGCTCAGATTCACCACTTTCTCTTTTATAATCTGCAAAAGATATAGTAAATGATGGTAAATCAATACCTGGATAATAGCTAATATTATAATCGTATTTCTCGGAACTATCAGATGAAGAATCATCACTAATTCCATTAGCGATAGTACTATACTTCAATGTTAAAAACATTCTGTTTTGAAAAAGTCTAATTCTATCAGTAAAATATTTTTCTTTAATATCTTTTTGCAAATAAGGATTACCTAGGGTATTGAAGGATTGACCAACTTTTTTAATACCAAATTGCATTTGATTATTTAATAATCTTAGGGAAAAATCAACATTGTAAGCAATTTCTGGAGAATCAAAAATATCTGTAAAAGATAAAGATTCACCATTTTCTAATTTTTGAACTAAGTTATAGAATGGTATCGTTGGGACAGCGTCAAAGTTATAATGAAATACATCCTTAAAACTTTCAGGATCTGGTATAGCTTCAAGAGCAATTCCTTGTTCTAGAACTTCTAGTTGTACTTCAATATCATTATTTAGTATCCATAATTCTAAATCAGAATCAAACTCACCATTTATATAAACATAAGCCTTGCATTCATGCCAATAATGTTCAGAAGGATTGCATCCTCCGGATTGATATGAATCAGTACAGTTTTCACTTAATAATTCTACATTTGAATATGTTGTTCCAAATTCACAATCTGTATAATCATCACTATATGTATCAAAATCATTAACTGATTTAACAGGATTCCAAATATTTTCATTAATAAAACTCATTGCAACAGAAGACTTAATTTTCAACTTCTTATTTTTTGTTGAATAATTTAAATGAGAGCCAAATATTATATTGTCTTCAGGCTTATCACCACTCCATTGATTTTCAAGAATATTAACTTGTCCAGCATTTGAATCTAAATTATAATTCTCAGCTAAATACGTATCAAGGTTTTCATTTAATATCTTAATATCCCAAACATATTGTATAATATCATAATATGTTTCATTATTACATAAACTAATATCAGTTAGATTGTAATCATCGATTAATTCTTGACAATCTTCAATATAAATTAAGCTTTTAGAAGTAATTAAATTTGTAGAATATGTATTACTTAAAAATTCAATCGGGATATCTATTACATTATCATAATCCCAAGTTCCATCAGATTGGAATTGTGTCTCATTGTCATCATAAATTGGCTCTCCTAAAGTAAATAATCCATCAGAATTTAAATCAATGAAGGAATCAGAGTTAAAGTCATTAAAAACTTCTAAATCATAGGGTAAAGATATTATTGCACCATCTAAATTTTTATCAACAGATTTGACATCATCTTTTGCTTTTAAAATACTAAAACCATAGTTTATGCCGCTAGATTTTCCAAAACCAAGACGCAAAGCCGATATATTTCTTTTAAAAGTATACCCAGACCTTGATATATCTATATACTCGCTATCATAACCTGAGATACATTCATCACCGCTGAATTCATCGCAAATATATTCAGAAGAATAATCAGATATTAAAACAGCATCATCAAGCGGATTTCCTTGAACAGACCTTGACAGTTCACCTGAAATTAAATCAATTTGGAACTTAGAAGATTTATAATTAAAACCAACACCTCTTACTCTATTTCCTTTTATTGTAAAATCACTATGGCTGGGATAAAAATCTCCATACTTTAATTTTAGATTATCACTTAATGAAATATCAAAAAGATATCTGTCTCTTGGCTGATATAAACTATTTTCTAGTGAAGACTTTTTTAACTTTGTTTTTAAATCAATCCAATCATTTGTAAAACTAAAATCTAGATTAGAATTATTAGTATAAGACTTTAAAGAATCAACTCTATTAATTAAATAATCATTCCAAAACTTTCCATTATAAGAGGATGATATCTGTTGATAATCTCCTAAAATATAAAATTCCCATATTATAGGCTGGTAGCTTTCACCTTCTAGGTTGAATAGCAGTACTTTAATTTGATGATTTCCCGGAAATAGATTTGATTCAGATAATGTTAAATTAGTTTCTCTAATATCAGTGCTATTTGTCATATCAATATCATCAACAAAAACTTGAGTCAAACTATAATTTATATCTTTCATACGAAAATAGGAAAGAGCAATAAACAAATCTTCTTTTGCAATTTTCTGTTCTGGTTGAGGAGAAATAATATTTACATCATAATCCATGAAGTTATCTACAATATCAAATTCAACTTCTTCTTGAATTAATATACTAATTGGAATATCAAAAGGATCAATTGATGGTATACTTATAAAATTTCCATTACTATTTTCTAAGAGAATGTAATATTCAATATATTTTTCATTCAAAAAATCAGCTGGAATAATATAATTATAAAAATCAGACGTTAATGGTTTCAAATCACTTTGTAAAAATATTTCACTATTCCCTGTTTTATAAAATAATTTAAAATCGACTATTTCATCAGGAGGATATTCAGTATAAACTTTTATTTCGAGAGGTGAATTAAAAAAAACATCATCGGGAATTTGATGGTCTATTATCTTAGAAAAAGATAGGCTACAAAATAAAGAAATAAAAAAAAGAATCATATTTACTCATTATATTTAATAATTATTTCTCTTTCTTCACCATCTGAATTATAAACTTTAATAATCAATTCATTAATTATCTCAGTTTCATCAATAAAATAGTTTTCGACAGGTTGTTCCTCTTCATCCATTTCAATAAATATTTCAATCGGATTTATATCAACAGGTGTTACAATCTCTGAATTAATAGTTCCATCATTAGTTGAGGTAACTTTTAAATTTTTTGAAAGCTTAACTATTTTGTTAGATTCTTTATTTCTTATTTCAACGGTTCCTTCATAACCAAAAAAACTGTCTCCATCTTCATTTGATTCTAATATGAAACTTGTACCCTTAACTGATGCTACGGAAGTTGGTGTTATAACCATAAACTCATCATCATTTTGCTTTGAAACATCTAACTTTAAAAGACCATTACTCATATTAATTCTTTTACTAATACTTTTCTTATTAATTTGGCCCCTAACATACAGCTCAGAATCATGATGAATCTTAATCGTTGTTCCATCATCTAAATAAGAAAATTTAACAAAACCATCACTATCAGTAACTATTAAATCGTTATTAAATAACTGAGAACCCATTTTAAGTTCATTTGAGAATTCATTACTTAAATAATTTTTATATTTTACATCTCCTGTAGATTTAGTAACTATAGCTAATGTTTCTTTATTGATTAAAAAAGAAACAAACACCACGCTTAATAATAATTTATATTTCATAATATTATTGAACATCTACATTCATTATATTTATTTCACCTTGACTTTTCTTATTAATCAAATCTATTAGATAATTGATAGATATATTTTGATTGTTCAAAATCATAGATGAATTAACACTGTTAAAATCTTTTAACTGACCACTTTCTCCAAATAAACTTTCATAATTATCAACACCAATTAATAATTTTATATTTTCTAAATTAACATCTTGACTAACCATAGGAGGCTCTACTGATTGGGTATCTTGAACCTTAAATAAAAATATAGGACTAAATTCTTCCATCGTGCCATTAGATGTATTGTATGTTCTTCTAACTTGCCAAACATATAAACGTCCTGGAATAATCTCACCTGCACCAGATGCAGGATATTGAAAGGAATTGATATTAGATGATAGTGCATAGTAACCAGAATTAATAGGAAGTACTGAATAATCTTCTAATGCTTCTTGTAGTGAACTATGATCATTTGCTCTAAACTCAGATACTCTAATAGAAAAATCACACTTATTACAATAATCTGAATTCCACTGGAATGTTGGATTAAAAGACATAACAATATTTGAAAGAGAATCAGATAAATCAACAGAACCTGGAGTTATTAGATCTAAATAAGAGGGTACAAATATTTCAACAGTCTCTGATACTTGATCAATTTCTGTATTATTTTCATTTTCTAAAATAAAGTTAAAATTATATACGCCATTTGGAGCTCTACCTAAGCTTAAAAATAAATCAGCAATTTCTTCAATATCGTCATCAGTTACACTTAAATTATACTCTTCTAAAGAAAAATCTGTATTACCAGCTAGTTGAGTTGTTTCAAAATTTAAATCTGTATTTCTAAAGCTTATGTCAGAAATAGTATTAGAATTAATATCAAACCTTACTTTTCCATCAACAAGTTGCTTTGTCTCTTCCATTAAACCTGGAATAAACATAGATATATCGAAAGATACATAAAGTTTGGAAATGTCATGGGTTGAACTAGTTCCACAATCTTCACTAAATAAAGCATCACTTAAATCAATAGAATAATCAAAAAGGAGAGTGGTTGATTCACCTGATTCTAAATCAATAGAACTTAGATAGAATCCAATTATTTCATCATTAAAGAAATTCTTTTTAATTTTAGGACAATTGTAACAAGTGCAATCTGAATACAAAAAACTAGTAAGAAATAAGGTTATATATATATACAAGTACTTCATGAGGTAATTTAAGGATATAAATATTATATAGAAAGTAAAAAGGCTCAACATTGAGTTGAGCCTTTTTAAAAAAAACGGCAACGACCTAATCTCCCACACTGGTCTCCCGTGCAGTACCATCGGCGCAATAGAGCTTAACTTCCGAGTTCGAGATGGGATCGGGTGGATCCTCTACGCTATAGTTACCGTAAAAATTAGTTGAAATAATGAATGTAAAAATATCGTCATTTTGTTAATAAAAAATAAAACTAATAAGAAGTCAAGTCTCCAGACTACTTAGTATCGCTCGACTGAATACATTACTGTACTTACATCTGCGACCTATCAACCCAATATTCTATTGGGAGTCTTTGGATCTATAAAGAAAGGGAAATCTAATCTTAGGATTGGCTTCGCACTTATATGCTTTCAGCGCTTATCCATTACGAACGTAGCTACCCTGCGATGCTATTGATATAACAACAGGTACACTAGAGGTTCGTCCATATCGGTCCTCTCGTACTAGATACAGATTCCTTCAAATTTCCTACGACCATAGAGGATAGGGACCGAACTGTCTCACGACGTTCTAAACCCAGCTCGCGT
>CERI01099595.1_pt1 | contig 14962 bp, 16 predicted proteins | sample 350261 | NCBI WGS metagenome assembly CERI01 (sample SAMEA2620979, study PRJEB7988) | marine metagenome | isolation source: saline water (ENVO:00002010), including
TATTAGGAATATCGGGGTCTGACCCCATTATCTCTCCCATTATCTCTCTATTATATCTCTCTATTAGGAATATCGGGGTCTGACCCCATTATCTCTCTCCATTATCTTTCTGGGGTCTGACCCCATTATCTGCTACTATCTTTCGTCGTCGTCGGAGGTTGACTTGTTCCAGATGGTGAGGCCCCCGGAGTTCCTACTGCACCATCAAAATTCAATTGTCTAGCTACTGTTACAATACCCGCCTCATCGGCACTTATCATTTTAATTTTATCTTCAGTAGAAAAAAATTGCCTCCTAGGCAAAGGTTTGTCTGGTATTTTTAATTTTTCTTTTTTGTTGTCTTTCTCAATATATAAATCGCTAAGATTTAAATTTCTTATTTTATTGACTGTTGCATTAATTATATTTTCATTAACAGGAGTATAAAGCTGTAAAATATCTTCTTGTTTTAACCCTAGAGCTTGAGCATGGGAATTTTTGACTACGTATAAAACTTTAAATCCAGTAATTTCCCCCTCTTCGTTTGATATCATTTTAACAGAAGCGCCAATGCCGCTATATTTTTCACGCGATAGATTATTTTGTTCTTTTTCATTAAGTTTTTCTGCAAACTCTTTTTCTTGTGCAAGAATTTCATTATATTGTTTTCTATAATAATCTATGTTCTTATGCTTATCATCGCTATGTGATGCAGGGCTTGCAATTTCTAGACTAATTTCTGAAAGTGATGATGCGGCATGTTGATCAAGAACTTCTCCTCCTGATGTTTGACGTGCATAGCTATTGATATTTTTATTTATTTCATCCAATAATTCTTTAGAAATTTTACCTTCCTTACCGCTAATCTCTAGCAGTTGATAAATTCGTGATGATATCTTTTTTAGAGCATCGTCCTCTTCAATTCCACCTTTATCATCAACAAAAAATTGTGATATTATATCTTTCTTTGCATCTTCTGGTCCAGGACTAGAAAGGGATACAAGTTTGTTATGACAATCAGCTAAATAAATAAAAAAATTCAACAATGATGCTATTTCTTTTTTAGAAAATTCCTGATTTTTTATATCATCTTTACCCGCTGGAATATCTTTTATAGATTCTAACTTAGATTGTATACTAATTAAAAACAAACCTCCATCTACTTGCCCATCTTTTTTAAGTTCTTCATAAATTTTATATAAATCAATCATGATTAAAAATTGAAAAAATTTTTAAAAATTTACTTGAATAAGCTTTTTATCAAAGCTTAAATTTTAAGTGTTATATGATAATTAAATTATATCATATTTTTTAATAATAATCAAATAAAATGTTTCTTGATAAGTTAAATAATGAACAAAAATTAGCGGTGCAAACTGTTCAGGGTCCGTTATTAGTGCTTGCAGGTGCTGGTACTGGCAAAACAAGAGTACTGACATCTCGAATTGTTAATATTGTTAATTCCTATCTAGCATCGCCAAATAATATTTTGGCTGTTACCTTTACCAATAAAGCGGCAAAGGAGATGAAAGAAAGAATGGCTCAAGAAATTGGTGATCAAGTTAATAATTTGTGGGTGGGTACTTTTCATGCTATAGCTGCTAAAATATTAAGAAGACATCCTGAGATAATTGGTTTAAAATCGGATTTCACTATAATTGACAGTGATGATCAGGGGCGTTTATTAAAGCAGATTCTTGGCGATTTAAACATAGATGCTAAGCAATTTAATCCTAAATCATATCTTGCGAAAATATCTCGCTTTAAAGATGCTATGATTTTTCCAAAAAATGTTAGTCAGGAAGAATCAGAAATTTTACCCAAATTACAAGAAGTTTATCATAATTACCAAACAAGATTAAAGGCAATGAATGGTGCTGATTTTGGTGATTTGCTGCTTTATAATATTGAAATTTTTGCTAATTCAAAAGAAATTTTATCTTATTACCAAGATAAATTTCGCTATATATTGGTTGATGAATATCAAGATACTAATTGTGCTCAATATCATTGGCTAATTCAATTAGCGTCAAATCATCAAAATATTTGTTGTGTTGGTGATGATGATCAGTCAATATATAGCTGGCGAGGTGCCGATATTAAAAATATTTTGCGTTTTGAGCAAGATTTTGCAAATTCACAAATAATTAGGTTAGAGCAAAATTATCGTTCAACAACAAATATTTTAGATACTGCTCATAATGTTATTCAAAATAATAAAAATCGCCATGGCAAGAAATTATGGAGTGAATTAGGGCAGGGATCAAAAGTAAAGGTTACATCTTTTATGGATGACCGCATGGAAAGTGGCTATATTGCCCAAAGAATTCTTGATTTATTGGCTAATAATAATCAAAAAGCAGATGAGATTGCTATTTTAGTTAGAGCGGGTTATCAAACAAGATCATTTGAAGAAGCATTTATTGCCTCATCAATACCTTATAGAGTTATTGGCGGCATGAAATTCTATGATCGACTTGAAATTAGAGATGCAATTGCTTATATGAGGATTTGTGCTAATTTGACAGATGATTTGGCTCTTAACAGAATAATTAACACCCCAAAAAGAGGAATTGGCGCTAGTTCAATTGCTAATATCTTGCAAGTTGGCCGCGATAATAATATTAGCTTTTTACAGGCAATTAAGCAATCTTTAGATAATAACCTAGTTAAAGGCAAAGCAAAGGAGTCGCTTCAAGATTTTATTATCAAGGTCGAGTCTTATAATCAGCAAATTAATGACGTAAATCTCGGTGAAATTGCTAAAAATATTTTACAAGATTTTGGCTATATTAAAATGTGGGAGAGTGAAAATTCTCTAGATTCCAAGGGTCGTATTGAAAATATTGAAGAATTTATTAATAGCCTTGATGATTTTTCTTCTATGACAGAATTTTTGGAATATATATCTCTGGTAGAGGCTAAAGATGAAAAAAACATCAAAAATGCAGTCAATATTATGACGGTTCATGGTGCTAAAGGTCTAGAATTTGAAGTGGTATTTGTTCCTGGGTTAGAAGATGGCTTATTTCCTAGTGGCAAATCAATAGAAGAGAGAAACGGCCTTGAAGAAGAGAGAAGGTTGATGTATGTTGCTATAACAAGAGCAAAAAAAGATTTAACATTATCTTATGCAAAAAATCGCTATATTTTTGGCTCTACTCAGGCTCAAATTCCTTCGCGCTTTATCAAAGAATTGCCGCAAGATAATATTATTCTAGAAGATGCCTATGGTCAGCCGGTAAGATCTAATATTATAAATTTTAATAATTATCAGCAAGATAGCGTCAAATCCATCAAATCAAAAAAAGAAGATTCTTGGCATGGTAAAAGAATATTCCATCAGAAATTTGGTTATGGCAATGTTATAGAAGTTAGTGGCGACAAATTATCTATTCAATTTGAAAAAACCGGCAGTAAAACAATAATGAAAGATTTTGTTTCTCTAGCTTAGATTTTGAATTATTTATAGCGACTTATATTATACGACATCCCAATCAGTAATATAAGTGCATTGTTCAAATCCGTCCCACCAGCCAGTATTATAATCGCTATTTTTTTTCATGCGTCCATAATCATAAACTGACTCATTAACATCGCCAATAATTCCTTTAGTAATAGCGTTCCATGCTACTGAGCAACCATCTTTAAAGCCAACTCCATAATCTGTATCTGTTGATGGAAAATTACGAATACCTATTGCTGGTCTTGGCTTTATACCCCAGTTCCAACTTTTAGGCATAGGGTCCCAAATTGCTGTGCAAGATGTTAAAAATAAAATTATGATAATATTTGTAAATAAATTCATCTAATATAAGTTGTTTAAAAATAGATATTATTATATTAAATTTTAAAAATTATTTCAAACATTTTATTACATGATTTTAACTCAACTCAAAGATCGCCAAATAATAGAACTATCAGGAAAAGATATTTTTCAATTTTTACAAGGACTGCTAACAAATGACATTTGTCAAATAAAGGACAATATCTTGCAATATAGCGTTATGCTTAATGCAAGAGGGCGTTTTTTATATGATTTTTTTATATTTTTGAGTGATAATAAAATATTTATTGATTGCAGAAGTGACAAAATTGACGAAATAATTGCCAAATTAAGCATTTATAAGTTAAAATCTGAGGTATTAATCACTAAAAATGAAAAAATGAAAGTTTTTTTTAGTCAAAATAAAATAAAAGCGGATTTTATCTTTAATGACCCAAGATCCAGTAATATGGGATATAGAATATATAATAATAATGATTTAGATATAAATAGCGATATATCATTTTATCATAAAATAAGAATTAATAATAAAATTGCTGAGGGGTCTTGGGATTTAACTTGTGAAAAATCTCTTATTTTAGAATTTGCTTTTGACAAATTAAATGCCATTAATTTTGAAAAGGGCTGTTATATGGGGCAAGAATTAACAGCAAGAACATATCATATGGGCGAGATAAGAAAGAAAATTTTTATTGCAAATATCAGTAATATATCGCAAATTTTATCATCAAATGAAATAGATGCCTTATCTAATAGCGCTGATTTCTTGAAAAATAATCAAATACTTTACAATAATGAAGAAGTTGGTATAATATTATCAGCAATTATTGATAATAATAATTTATTGGCACTTTTATTGCTAAAATATGATGATGATATATTAAATAAAGATTTAAAATTTCGTGATCATTTAATTGAAATTAACTAAAATGGAAATTTTTCTGCCAGTTGCTGAAATCCAGATAAATGTTCTGGTAATTTTGGTTTTTGGTTTAATAACCGGTTTTATAGCTGGTATGTTTGGAATTGGCGGTGGTTTTTTGGCGACCCCTTTACTAATTTTTGCCGGTATACCGCCAGCCATTGCGGTGGCAACCTCTACCAATCAAATTATTGCGTCATCAACTTCTGGCTTATTGGTTCATTTAAGACATGGCAATGTTGATGTAAAAATGGGCTCAATTCTTGTGTTTGGGGGGTTTTTTGGCTCGGCAATTGGTATGATAATATTTAAAAATCTTCAAGCCACAGGACAAATTGATGTTGTAATAGGAATTATTTATGTTATTTTTCTTGGGTTGATTGGATCAACAATGATGTTTGGCGCTATTAAAGATATTTTACAAAAAAAATATGGAATTAACCTAAAAACAAAGCGTTCCAAAATTGCTATTGAATTAAGTCAATTATCAAAAAAATTGCCATTAAAATCTAGATTTAGCAAATCAGATATGGAAATTAGCATTATTGTGCCATTTATTTTAAGTATCTTAATTGGTATTTTGGTAGCTTTAATGGGTATTGGTGGAGGTTTTCTTATGATTCCAGCAATGATTTCAATTTTGCGTATGAAGCAATCAGTTATTACGGGTACTTCTTTATTTCAAATTATATTTATTGCTTGTAATGCATCTTTTTTACAAGCGCTTAACAATAATATTGATATTATATTATCTTTTATTATGATTATTACCTCGGCAATTGGTTCGCAAATTGGCTCAAAGGCTAGCTATAAAATTGATGCAGATAATTTAAGGTCCTTTTTAGCATTATTGATTTTGGCAGTTTGCTTTAAGATGTTATTTACTCTGCTTGCCGAGCCTGCGTCAATATATTCTTTAGAATTAATAAAATAATAAATGTATCTCAAATTACTAATTGCTAAGATTTTTATTATATTTTTCTTAAATTCGGCATTAGCGGCTCCTGTAATATCTGGTATATCGGCAAATAAAATAAATATTAACACTGATTTTGATGGTGCGCAAATTTTACTTTTTGGTGCCAAGGCTTTTACAGGAGATGTTATTGTTAGTGTTAGGGGGCCAAAGAAAAATTACTTTTTAACTAAAAAAAGTCAATTTTTAGGAATTTGGTATAATGGTGTCAAAGTTAATATTCAAGATATTTACAGCTATTATTCCCTTTATTCAACTTATAATAAATCGCAAATTAATCAGCAATTATTATCAAATCTAGAGCTTGGCAAAGATAATATAGATTTTAATTTTAAAGAAGATTATGTATCCAAAAAAGATAAGTTAGACTTCAAATTATTCTTTTTAAATGAGCTAGAAAAGCAAAATTTATATGATATTGGTGCTAATAAGGTTGATTTTTTAGATGAAACATTATTCAAAGTAATGCTAAAATTCCCCGAATCAATTGCGCGGGGTGTTTATTCGGTTGATATATATTTAATAGATGATGGATCTTTAATATCTTTTCAAACAATTCCTATTTATGTCAAGCATAATGGTTTAAGTGCTAAAATTTTTGATTTTGCATATGATCATTCATTATTTTATGCTTTTATTGCAATATTTATTGCTTTATTTACAGGTTGGTTTGTTAATCTTTGTTTTGTCAAATTTTTTGGCAAATAATTTAATTAATAAATAGTCATTCTTGTTAAAATTAAAGAACAATAATTAATGTATCAGAGATTTTTTAAATCAATTTTTACTATTTCATTTTTTACTGCTATATCAAGAATATTTGGTTTTATTAGAGATATTCTGATTGCAAAATTTATTGGGGTTAGTATTTATTCTGATGTTTTTTTTGCTGCCTTTAGATTACCAAATTTTTTTCGTAGAATATTTGCTGAAGGGGCTTTTAATTCAGCCTTTATTCCAATTTTTGTTGATAAAAAAAACCAAAATATCAAACAGGGCAAGATATTTGCTAGCAATATTTTTTCCTTACTTTTTTATATATTGCTAATTTTAGTAATAATGATGCAGATTTTTATGCCCTTTTTGATGCAGATATTATTTCCAGGTTTTTTTGACAGCTCAATTAAGGCTGAATTGTTAATATCAATGTCAAGAATTACAATTTTTTATTTAATATTTATCTCCTTGGTTTCGTTAATGAGTGCAATATTAAATTCTGCTAATAAATTTAGCGTTCCTGCTGCAGCGCCAATTATTCTTAATGTTACATTGATTTTTGCTGTAATATATCTTGTTAAATATATGCCAACATATGTACATGCTTTGTCATGGGGGGTTTTTATTGCTGGATTATTACAATTGATCTTTTTATTTATCTTTACTAAAAGAGCTGGATATTTATTATATCCAAAAATACCTAATTTCAATAATGACATTAAAAGATTTTTCAAAAAATTAGCACCAGCAATTATAGGTGGCAATGTAATGCAAATTAACCTATTAATAGATTCAATTTTTGCCAGCCTTACTCTTAATGCAATATCTTATCTTTATTATGCAGATAGGGTGAATCAGTTGCCACTTGCTTTGATAGGAATTGCTATTGGCGTTGCTTTACTGCCTAGATTATCATCTCTAATTAGCAATAATAAGCATCAAGAAGCTTTGAAATTGCAAAATATTGCAATTAAATTTGGTATTTTATTATCATTTCCTGCGGCAATTGGGTTGATTTTGCTATCTAGTGACATAATTAAAATTTTATTTGAAAGGGGAGATTTTAGTGCGCTAGATACTAAAAATGTTGCTCAAGCGCTATCATTATTTGCTTTAGCCTTGCCAGCTTATATTATGGTCAAAATATTAGAGCCATCATTTTTTGCCCGACATAATACCAAAACCCCAATGAAAATTGCCCTAATATGCATGATATTAAACATAATTTTAAATATATTATTTTATAATTTAGGATATGGCTATAGAGGAATTATCCTAGCGTCAATTTTTGCGTCTTATTTACATCTTATTTTGCTGCTATATTGTCTAAATAAAAGAAGTTATTTTAAATTAATAAATTTTTCGTTATTTGAATTTTTAAGATTGTGCCTCCCTTCAACTATTATGGCCCTTTTTATAATATTTGTGGCTAATAAGATTGATTTATCTACGATAATAACATTATTATTTCAAATTATTACAGCTATAATTATTTATATTTTATCACTTATTGCCAGTAATTATAGCTTTGTAAGGTTTCAGCTTTTAAAAATTATCTCTAAATAACAAAATTAAAAAAAAAGATTAGCATATTTTCTAAAAAAATTATATAATATTGGCAATTATTAATTTTTTTATGATAATTTGGTTAGATTTTTTTATATAAATTTAAGATTAGCTGTAATATTATTGCTAAATATTACATTGCTATTTAATTCGTCATGTAGAATGCCTGATAGTTTTGGCTTTTATCAGCCAATTACATTAGGATTAGATGTTCCTGATGGCCCTAAAGAGTATCAGGCGGGATGGCATGCTGGTTGTAGTTCTGCAATGGGGTCAAGAATATTTGCAAATGGTTTTGTCTATCAAGATAATAAGGGTGGTGCAAATGTGGTAAATGGTATATATCATCACGATAGGGATTTTCAGGCTGGTTGGAGTCATGGTTGGTTTTCTTGCAACCTTCACACTGGTACTTTTGTTTTTTATAATGCGATGAGACATGGGCCACTTCAATAATTATTTCAAATATAAATTATTATTAATAATTGCAAATATAATGTTATTAACAATTATGTCATGTAGCAAAGAGGTTGGTAATATGATGCCAGTAAGGCCAATAAAAGAGGTGGAGATAAAAGGTGATAGCTCGCCAGATTTTAAAAAAGGATGGGAAGATGGATGTGAAACTGGAATGTCGGCAGGTTCTAATACTTTTTACAAAATATTTTATCGTAGTAATGCTATTGATGGGTGGAAAATGACACGATCAAGTGACTATCAAACTGCCTGGAATAATGCTTTTTGGTTTTGCTATCGCTATGATTATTTCAAGCAAAAAAGTTCGATATGGGGTTCTGTTTTTGGAGGGTATAGATGATAAGATTTTTAATCAAAATAACAATAATATTACTGGTAATTTCTCTTATAACATCATGTAGATGGATTACAAATATAGGCACGCCATATTTTCACATGACAAATTTTAAAGTTCCAGATGGAACGCCGCAATTCAAGGTTGGCTTTAAAGATGGGTGTGGAAGTGTGTTATATGCAAGGGGCAATATGTTATATAGATCTCGCTATCGATATTATTTTGATCCTAATCTAACAGGTAATAGTGAATATAGATTTGGTCATGCTCGTGGTTATTCATGGTGTTTTCACCAAGTTTTAACGGGTCCTATAGCTTCATTTGACAAATATCTATATTATGGTGGCTATGATAAAACATTTAGTGCTCAAGATATTAATACCGCCTGGGATGGAATGTTTAAAGGTGGCAGTTTAAATGATGGGCTAGGAATGTCAGATAAGGGTTTAGACGGTATGATGGGTGTTTGGAGTAAGGGTATTGATGGTCATGGTAGCGCTTTTGGGTCGCATCCTCTGTGGGCTGGTGGTGCAGAAGGGCAATTTTTGGGATTATCAAAGCCAAAATATGATTAAATTATGAAATATTTTATTATTATTTTAACATTATTACTGCAATCATGCTTTTGGGTGCCAAATTGGTATAAGCCGCAAGGCTATACTATATTTCGTCAAATGCCAAAGGGTGGCTCGCCTGGTTTTAATCTTGGGTGGATGCATGGCTGCGAATCAGGTCTTGGAACTCAGTTTGGAGGCAAGATGTATATGACATTTTACACTTGGAATAAAGATCCAGATATTTCATCAAATGATCCAGATATTGAAAAAATTCGTAATAGATATCCAGTAAAATTACAAAAAGTAAATTGGAATGAACCAAAAGATGTAAAAAGAAATTTAGATGATTATAAGGTTATTTTTTGGAGTGCTCATATTTTTTGCAGGCATGCTGCAATTGGTTTGCTACAAACCGCTGGTGGCTTTGAACCTTCAACAGGTTTTACGCCCCCAGTTGCCGGGGAGGTTAGATATGATCCAAGAGATCATAGCATAGGAAATGTTTGGAAACTTCATGGAAAAGGAGACACTAGAATTGGAACGGGTTTTTGGTAATATTAAATAATGACATATTATAAAATATTGATAATATAAATTTATGATTTTAAAAACATTTTTAATTTAATTTAAAACTTTGTAATCATGAAAATTATCATCTCTATATTAATTTTACTTTTTACCGCCTCATGCTTTGGAAAGACCCAAAGTGGTGTCCAGGGGGGTTTTATATATTCTTCATGGCAAGACACTATTTCAGGTGCTGTTAATAATGATATAAAAATTACTAAAAAAGGCGAGGCTTGCTCTTATAATATTTTAGGATTATTTGCTTTTGGCGATTCTTCAGTTGAAACAGCAAGAAGAATGGGTGAAATTAAAAAAGTTGCCTTTGCAGATACAAATTATTTTAACATATTAGGTATATATCAGAAGGGTTGCACTATTGCCAAGGGTCAATAATTTATAACAGCTAATAATTTTAAGAGTCAATAATCTAATCATGCTTCGCAAAATCATTATATTGCTATTATTTTTGCCATTATTTTCTTGTATTGGCTATAATAACATAAAGGGTGCAGATATATCATTGTCGCAAACTATGGGTCACAAAAATAACGATAATATAGAGAAGGCATATTTAAAATCTTCTTCATGTGTTTATAATATATTAACTTTATTTACATTTGGTGATTCTTCAATAGAAACAGCTAAAAAAAAGGGTGATATTGACAAAATAAAATCAGTTAGTACAAATTTTGAATCTTTTACTTATTATTTTCCAATTTATCAGAAGGGCTGTACCAATTTAATTGGGAATTAGCAATTTTATGATTTTAACCTTAATTTTCATATATTGATATTTATTTTTGCTTATGTAACTATAAGCTTTAATTAGTAAATATTAATCCATTAATAGTGATATCTGTTTCCATGCTATTTAAGCTTGCTATCTTTTCTCCGTTATTTGCTTTTTTGGTTTCGGCTATAATTGGTCGTGTTTGTTTTAATTGCGAAAAGCAAAAAATATTTGCTGATAAATTTGCGCAATATTTTACATCATCATTACTAATTATTAGTGCTATATGCTCAATAATTATTTTCTATAATTTTACAAAAGATCGCAATGTAATAAATATTACTCTACTTAGCTGGATTAGTTCTGGTGATTTATCTGTTAATTGGTCGCTTTATCTTGATTCTTTAACTGCAATAATGCTGGTAGTTATAAATGTTGTCTCTTGTTTGGTGCATATTTATTCAATTGGATATATGTCTGAAGATAAATCAATCAATAGATTTATGTCATATTTATCGCTTTTTACCTTTTTTATGCTGATATTAGTAACTGCAGATAATTTCTTGCAATTATTTGTTGGTTGGGAGGGTGTTGGATTGGCGTCTTATTTGCTTATTGGTTTTTGGTTTAAAAAACAATCAGCAAATAATGCTGCAATGAAAGCATTTATTGCTAATAGAATTGGTGATTTGGGCTTGATAGTTGCAATGGCTCTTATTTTTAAAACATTTGGCAGCTTAGAATATAATGTCGTTTTTAGTAATGTTGCTAATTATCTAGAAAATCAAATAACCTTATTTAACAAAGAATTTAATGTAATTGATATAATTTGTATATTGCTATTTATTGGTGCCATGGGTAAATCTGCACAAATTGGCCTTCATGTTTGGTTGGCAGATGCAATGGAAGGGCCAACTCCAGTTTCAGCTTTAATTCATGCTGCAACTATGGTTACGGCTGGGGTATTTTTAGTTGCACGCTGTTCTTACTTATTTGAGTTTTCACCAATTGCATTAAGTCTAGTAACGATTATTGGGGCATTAACTGCAATATTTGCCGCCACCATTGCAATTACTCAAAATGACATTAAAAAAGTCATTGCCTATTCAACATGTTCACAATTAGGCTATATGTTTTTTGCATGTGGTGTTTCAGTATATAGTGCGGCAATATTTCATTTAGCTACTCATGCATTTTTTAAAGCATTATTATTTCTTGGAGCTGGAAGCGTAATTCACGCTCTTCATCATCAGCAAGATATGACTAAAATGGGTGGAATATATCGTAAAATCCCTATTACATATGCTATGATGTGGATTGGCTCACTTGCTTTGGCTGGATTCCCACCTTTTGCTGGCTTTTTTTCAAAAGATGTAATATTAGAAGCGGCCTATATGTCTGATGCAAAATATGGCCAATTATCATATATATTAGGTGTTATGGCCGCATTCTTAACAACATTTTATTCATGGAGACTGCTATTTTTGGTATTTCACGGCAAGCCAAGAATGGATCAAAAAACATATAATCATGCTCATGAATCACCGATTTCAATGCAAATTCCATTATTTATTCTAGCAATTGGCGCTATCATTTCAGGATATATTGGCATGAGTCAATTATCATTTGTTTCTGCTCAAGACAATTTCTTTAGTGATTCAATTTTTGTTGCTAGCGCAAATGCTAATTTACTTGAAGAAATTCATCATACCCCATATATTATCAAATATGCGCCTTTATTACTGGGGGTTATAGCCATAATATTAGCATATATTATATATCTTAAAAAGACTAATTTAGCCGATATTTTAGCTAAGAAATTATCATATTTATATAAAATATCTTTTAACAAATATTATTTCGATGAGTTATATCAAATAATCTTTATCAACCCAGTTAAAAAATCTGGCAATTTTTTATGGCGCATAATTGATGTTAAAATAATAGATGGTGTTCCAAATCTATTAGCGCAAATTGCCAGATTTCTATCAGTTAGAATTTCTAAATTAGAGACAGGTTTTATATATAGCTATTCTAGTTGGATGGTTTTTGGCTTGATATTGATATTATTATTTATAATAAGCGCAATTAAAGATTTCCCTATTTTTTAATGGATAGTAAAAAGCTCAGACAATGTTTTGGTAATTTTGCAACAGGTATTATTATTGCTGCTGGCAATAATTCTGCCAGACATAAAAGCCACAAAAAATTTGTAAATAATATATTTAGTAAAATAAATATATTAAAATCTTCAATTAGCCAAAATGATGCCAAAGTTAATTATTCTGATCTTTATGGTTTAACAATAAATTCATTTTCATCATTATCATTAACTCCTGCATTGATACAATTTTCAATTGATAATAAATCGTCAAATTTAAAGTTTTTTAAAAAAAATAATTTTTTTTCTTTAAATATATTGAGCAAATCGCAACTTAACTTATCAAATGCTTTTGCAAGTAAGAATAATAATAAAAAATTTGGAATAGAAGATTTTAAAATATCGCAATTTGGCAATCCAATTTTTACTAATTCAATAGCATATATAGAATGCTTTAGGCATAAAATAATCAAAGCTGGAGATCATCATATTATAATTGGCAAAATAATTGACTTTAGCCAATTATCTAATCAAGATCCTTTATTATATTATAAAGGACAATATATCTGCACTGGTGACAAAATTTCTTAAATTAAAATATCTTTGTCTTGTTGTTATTTTGCTATTTTGTGTATCTTGCTTAACAAAAAAAGTTTGGAACCAATCATATAAAGAAAATTTTAACCAATTTTTAATAAGCCAAAATGGCAATATGGTGGTTTTTTTAGGTAGCAAATATCACTATATTTTTCATGATAATACAAAAACATTAGAAAGGCTTCTTAAATGGCCAAATAGACGCAATCTTTTTATCAATACTCAAGAAACTAAATTTAATTTAAAAAGCAATAATATTGTTACTGGCCATGTAACTGTTGAGAGTTTTTATAATAATATGCCTGAGCGTGATCATGAATTTTTAAGATCTCTTGGCTTTAAAAAAAAGAATAAATATATGGCGCCAAAAATAAAATTAATGATGAAGGGCAAAAGATACCTGCCAAGGGCAGATCTAGGATATGATATTCCTCAATTTCAGCGACCATATGTAATACCTATATATTATCAAGGAGACACAATAGATAATATTAAAAAAATTGCCATCACGCCAATTACTATAGCTGCTGATTCAACAATAATAATAGGCAAGATTATTCTTTCTCCCTTTAGGGGGCAATAAAGAGTAGTGTCAGACCCCAATATTCCTAATATATTAGGAATATTGGGGTCTGACCCTAGTAAAATTTTCTAACTTTATTTATAATATCATTAATATCGCTAATTTGATTAATTGACTTTATAGCATAGTTGACAGAGCTTATTTTGCTTAAGTTAAATAGGTTAGCAATTTTTTTTAAACCATATCCCAAATCTTTTTGACAAAGATAAATAGCCATTTTTCTAGGTAAATTTTCTTTTTTACTATCAGATTTATATAATATAGACTTATCGCTAATCTTATAAAAAAGAGATACAGCATTAATTAATTGCGCAAATGTCAAATCTAGCCTGATTCTGTTATAAGGCTTTATTCTTTTACTATTTGTAAATTTCAAAACTTTATCTTTAAAGTCTTCATCTCCCATTATTGCAAATTGCCTATCTTTTTGATAAAATTGGGTAGTATTTTCATCATTTTCTAGATTTTCAATAAAATTTATATAATTTGTTTTAGATAAATTTAAGTAATTTAATGTTTTATTTATATCAAGCCATTTAGGCTGTTTTACTATATTTAAATAGGCGCGGTAACTAGACCATTTATAGTCAGATAAATTTTGAACTAATTTATTACAACTTTTAATTTCAATGGGATTGCGATGAATATATTTATTAAGCGTTGCTAAATAATTAGCATCATCAATTAAGATAGCCTTATATCTTCCATTAAATGGCGATCCATCTTCTTTTTTATAAAAATTATACTTTTGAGCATATATACCATTAATATATTTCATGGCATCACTAATATTAGAATTAGGTGTTTCAATCAGTAGGTGATAATGATTAGTCATCAAGCAATAAGCATGAATAATAATGCCATATTTTTCATGAGATTTGGCAATTAAATCCAAAAATAATTGAAAATATCGCTCATCATGAAATATATTTCGTCTATCCTTACCTCTATTGATAATATGATAAAAAGCATTAGGAAATTGAATGCGAGGCAATCTAGGCATGTGGTGTTTATTTGTGGTTAAATAGCTAATAATTACAAAATACCTCCTGCGCAAAAGACAAATTGC
>CERI01086880.1_pt1 | contig 14961 bp, 9 predicted proteins | sample 350261 | NCBI WGS metagenome assembly CERI01 (sample SAMEA2620979, study PRJEB7988) | marine metagenome | isolation source: saline water (ENVO:00002010), including
TATTTGTAAGAATGTAGAACCTTATAGTATAATGGTTGGAAATCCAGGAAAAAAAATAGGTACTATTGATGAAAAAGGTAATAGAGAATTATTAAAATAATTGCAATAATTCTGTTCTAATAATACCATATTAATTATACTGAAAATTTCGGTATAATTAATATATTTATATATTTAAAATAAATATATAAATATGTGTGGAATATTCTATATACTTGCAAACAAAAAAATAAATATAAATGATACTGAACTGCATAAATTTATAAAAAAAATAAAATACAGAGGTCCAGATGATACAAATATAGTTCGAGATGAGTTTGACATATATATACATACATTATTAGCAATACAGGGACATAATCCGCAACCTTACAAAGATAATAAAAATTATTTATTATTTAATGGTGAGATATATGGAACAAGTAGTTTAGAAGAAAGTATAAATAATGGTAGAATTTCATATAAAAATATTCCTGATAATTTTAATTCTGAAAGTGAATTTTTAATAGACTATTTTAAAAAATATAATTTTAAAAATTTACAAAATCTAGATGGGGAATTTGTTATTAATTATATAGATAAAGAAAAAAACTGGTTACACATAATAACAGATCCTTTTGGAACAAAACCATTTTGTTTTTATAAAGATAGTAATTATTTTATTGGATCAAGTTATGAATCATGTGTAAAAAGTGCAATGAATTATTTAAACTTAACAGGTAAAATAGAATTTGTTATTCCTAATACACATTATGTTTTTAATACAAATACATATCAAAAAATGTATCAATCGGAGATAATAAAGTGGGATTTTAAGCCAAGATATTCTAATTATAATAGATGGAATTGTGCATTTGAAAATTCTATTAAAAAAAGAACTAATACAGATAAAGGGATTTTTATTCCTTTAAGTTCTGGTTATGATTCAGGATGTATTGTATCGTCAATGATTAAATTAAATAAAAAATTTGAAACATATACATTTAAGGGACAAGAAGATCCTCAAATATTAGAGGCTAGAAAAAAATATATACATGCATCAGGAAATAGTTTTTTTTATATTAACCCAAAATCTAATATAGAAAATAAATATAGAGAATATTGCAATCGTATAGAAGATTATACAGGATATCATATTGATGGTTCTGCATATAGTAATATATATAATGCATATTCTTGTTTTGGAATATATCAGATTTTTCAAAAAGCTCGAGAAGATAAGCAAATAATATTTTTAAGTGGACATGGTGGTGATGAGATTTTTAGTGATTATGGTAATATTGAAAATCGAAAATCTTCAGTTTTAAATTTAGATTATACAAATGTAAGAAGTAAATGGCCAAACTTTGATAGTGCATATGGTAGAAATATTATTCAAATGTTTGAAAGAGTAGCAGGATGTTATGGAATTGAATCAAGATATCCCTTTTTAGATAAACAAGTTGTTCAGGAATTTTTATGGTTAAGTGATACTTTAAAAAATAGTGAATTTAAACAATGTATATCTCAATACATGAGAAAATTAAATTTTCCATTTTTAGCAAATAAAAAATGTTCTGTAAGTGTAATAACAGATGATGAAGGTGGTAATGATTATTTTAAAAATATGGTTCCTAGGATACTAAAACAAGAAAATATTAGAATACCTGTATATAGTAACTATACAAAATCAGATATAAATATATATAGACCTAATCTAGAATATAAACCAAAAATAAATTACTATCCATAAAATAAATTTAATTTTATATAATTATTTCTAGTAGTATTATAATGTTATTTAAAGAAAAAAACTATTATTGTATTCATAGTTATGAAATAATATCTAAAAACAGTAAAAATATTCAATTCAATATTAATGCATATAATATACCTAATAAAAATAGAAAAATTTATCTTTTAAAATGTGATAAAAATTGTTTTAATCTTGAATTATTAAATAACAATAAAATTGTTGAGATTTATAATGTTTCTAATTATACAAAAATATTATTAATTTTTATTAATGAAAAAAATGAGTTATTTTATTTAGGAAGCAATAATTTTAAATTTGAAATTAATTATAATAACAATACTAATTTTAATATTATTAAATATCCAGAAATACCATTAGAATTTATTAATTATGTAATAAAAAATAAACGATTTAGTATTCCAGATGAATATCCAGAGGTGTTATATTATATTAATAATTCAATTAGAGTAGGCTGTCATATATTATTTTTAGCATACAATGATTTTTGTAACACTTGTAGAAGATATATGAAAGCAATTGAAAGTGCCGGATTAAATACAATAGGTTTAAAATGTATAAAACACCAATTTAATTATCCAGATGAGATGAAAGTAGCAAAAACATTAGAACACTCAAATATAAAAATATTAACACAATTTCCAACAATTATAAGTATAAATAAAAATATAGATATGTTATATGGTATTATTGCATCTGTTAAATACATACAAATGCACAGCACCACATATTTCATGATAAATAATAAAAATATAGATTTTAAAAGAAATAATAAAAAATTAATAATTACAGTAGGTGGTTCAACATATAGATTTCAAAAAAAAGAGTGTCATGATTTTTTTAATAAATATATAGATTTTTCAATAAGTCAATGTGGCGATTTATATAATTATGGATTAAAAAATAATAGATATATTCATTATCCATTAGATACAAAGTATATTAGACCAGATTATTCTTTTAAAGATAAAAATAAAATAGTTGTGGGGCATTTTCCTTCTACAACTAGTGTTAAAGGATCAAAAACTATTACAAAAGCAATTCATAATGTATATAATAAATTTCCAAATAAATTAAAATATATTGGTATCCCAAATGAATTAAATGATTTTAATAAAGTTTCTAGTCATAGAGTAAGTTTTGATGAACAATTAGCTAGATATAAAAAATGTGATATATATATAGAAACTCTAAACCCAGCTTTTAAATTAAATAATCCTAGTTATCCGAACATAAATCAAGAAGAACCATTTGGAGAATGGGGAAATACTTGTCTCGAAGCATGCTATTCTGGATGTATTGTTATTAGTAATTGTATATTTATTGAAAAATATAAAAATTCTTATGGTATTTATCCAGGATTTGTTGTAGCAAATACACAATCTGAATTAGAATATAAATTAAAAGAACTAGTATTAAAACCAAGAAGTGAACTTTTAGAATTAAAAAAAAAATGTGTTAAATGGGTTGAAGATTATCATTCTATTGAAAAAATAGGAAAAAAAATGTATCAAGAAATATATTCTTTATGTTAATAAATATAATAACTTTTATTATATATATTTTATATGGCAGATGGAAAAGAATGTAGTTTAACAGCAGTGCAAAGTTATATAAACTGTAATAAGACAAATAAATTTGATGTTTTAGAAAATTTAATAAAATATTTATTAGAACAAAAAAAATTTTTTAAAATACAACAAATAGAAAACTTATTTGAGAAATCTAAAAAAATTAATGTGAGTTTGAGATATGATATAGATGCAGATATTAATACTGCAATTAAATGCTCTAAATTAATGCAGAAAAATAAAATATATAGCACTTTTTATTTACTTCATACAGGTGTTTATTATAGAAATAGAAAATATACAGATAAATTAGTAAGACATTCAGATCTTAAAGAAAACATTTTAAATATAAAAAATAAATATTGTGCTATTGGACTTCACATAGACCCTCTATATGTAGATATAAAGTTTAAACAAGATGGAACAAAAGAAGTTCTTGACGAAATAAATTGGTTAAATAGTTTCTGTAGTTGTAGTAAAACAATTAGTACACATAATAGTTGTGGACTATTTGGTGCAGAAAATTTTGAAATATTTGAAGAATTAACTTTAAATAATAGAAAATCATATACTTATAATAATATAGAATATCCTTTAGGGAAATTAAGTTTACAAAAATTAGATTTAATTGAAGTAAATTATCCAATTATTAAAAATACTGAAAAAGTTAGATTATTTCCAAAAAATATTGATAGAAAAGAAGTTATGAAAATGTCTGTTCATGACAATGATGTATTTTATCATAAATATAATATAAATATATGGTGTTGTGGAAAAGATCAATGGATTGTATCAAATAATAGAGATAATACTTATGATCTTGTAAAATATACAGAGGTTATAGATTATCTTGATTTTATAAAATATGATAAGTCAAATACAATAGTATTTAATTTACATCCAATATATTTTGCATTATAAAATATTTTATAAAATATTATATAATGCAAAATAAGTTATAAAATATTATAAAATGTATAATATATATATATATATATGTCACATAAAATAAATGGAAAGAATGGAGAAATAAGTTATACTTGTACTAATTTAGGTTCAGATAGTAATTATTATAATAATAAAGATGCTTATGGTTTATTTCTAGAAATGAATAGAATTGCTGCTTATAAAAAATTATTAAAAAATAATAATATATCTTCATATGATACTATAATTGATGTAGGTTGTTCATGGGGTGCATGGTATAATACTTATAATACTTTATTTAATAAACCTAAAATAATAGGTATTGAACAATATGAAAAAGTTGCAAAACAAGCAGAGAAATTATATGATAAAGTGTATATAAAATCTATTGAAGATTTAGATAATATAGAAGAGAAAGGTTTAATTTGTTGTAATGGAATGTTAGTACATATATTAGAAGAAGAAGAAGAATTAAAAATACTTTCAAAAATGAAAGAGCTAGCCAAAGGATCACATATATGTTGTGCTGTTTTAAATTGTAATAATTATGGTCCAAACATTCCAAATATTTGGTACGGACCCAATAGTAAAGCACAAACATTAGATTATTATTATAATTTATTTAAAAAAGCAAATTTAAAAATAATAGATCAGGTTGGAACATTTATATATCCAATTAATGAAAAAGGAAATAAGTTACCAGAAAGTATGTTTCCTAGTTACTTTAAATTAGCTGAGGAAAAAAGAAGAAATAATGAAATAAATAAGTTTGCAGAAATTCAATTTTTATTAAAATAATTAATTATATAATAAATTTAAAATATTAAATTACATAATTAATTCGATTAATCTATTACTATCTCCTATATATCTTATTTTATTATCATACATAAGAATAATTTTTAAAATACAAATATTATTACCATAACTACTATTTAATAAAAAATTTACTTTTTTAAAATTATCTTCTACTAACATACATTCACTAAGATTTATTAGTTTAGAATTAATTTTACCTGATTTATCTGTAAATTGAAATTCAAGATTATATTTATTATAATCTGTTTTTATTAGAATTTCAAAATTAAACTCACTATTATTTTTAATATTATTAAAAGCTCTTTCTATATAGTGATTTTGTAGTTGTTTTTTTTCTTTGAGAATTATAGAATAATTATTCATTTCTTTATTGAAAATATCAGACTTTTCAAATGAAGTTCCTATTGGTTTAAATAAAAAATATGTTTCAAAGCATTTTTCTGGTGTGACTATAATATTTAAATCATAGAAATGTTTTTTAATTAATTTATTATTTTTAAATTCATCATAAATTACCTGTAAATCTTGTTTTGAAAAAAAATTTTTCCAATTATCAGATATTGTTGAACCAAATATATTTTCTTCGTTAAAAAGTTTTTGATATATTTTATTTTCACATATACCATTGTTTTTTTTATACTCTTCATAATGTATTTCTGAATCATTTACCCCATTATATATATTACACCTTTTAGATATAAAATCATTATTGTATTTTATTTTATATTTTTCACAAAATTTATTGATTTCTTTTATATAATCTTCACAAAAATTCTCATAGGTCATGTGATAATCATAACTAGGAAGATTATTAGTAAGTGCACGACCCCAAAAATCAAAAGCTTCTTCTAATGAATGTCCTTTATTAATATAAGAATATAACATAGCATATATGTGTCTTGAATAATATATTGTAATTTTTTTATTATATATCTTATTTATAACACTAGTCTCGTCTCTTAAATTATTATGCATAAGATTAACTTTACCTAAAGAATTAGTTGTAGTAAGTTTACATGTATTACCACAATTACTACATTCAGATGTTTTAAGTTTATTATTAAAATAAGTTCCTCCATTACAAGCATCAATAATATTAGAAAATTTTCTACATGTAAAGGATGTACCGGTATAACTGAATGATCTAAAATTAATTAAAGTAGGAATAGATATATTTCTATAACAAGTAATAATAAATCTTCCATTATTACTAGAATGAATTTTATAATTCATAAAAAATTTTGAAATTATTTTTTCTAAATTTACTAATTTAATTTTACAACTTTTTTCGTTATCAGTTATTACTAGTATTCCATCATCATTTAATAAGTTACGTAAATATTCTAATTTATTTGAAAAATCTATTTCAACTGGTATATCAGAAATCCAACAATCTATAACATCATATATTACTATCCAGTCAACTTGAGTAGAGATATTATCAATATTATTACTGTGATAGTATTCAATATTATTATTTTTTAAAGATTTATTAAATGTATCTATAGTTTCCTTATTATAATAGTCAATTGCATAAATTTTATTTTTATTTAAAAGAGAATAAATAGAAGAGCTAATACTAAACCAACATCCATAATCTAGTCCAATTTTATTACTTAAATCATTAAATTCAGATGCTACATAATTTTTAAAAAAATTATAATAAGCGAGAATACAATTATTTGATAAATAAGTTTTAATAGTATTTTTTATTTGCATTTTAATTTCTGTATTTAAATTTTTAAAATGATGACCTTTAGTAGGAATATCTTGTTCTTGTTTTAAATCTGAAAAATTATTAATATTAATATTAGATAATTTTGTAATGAGTTCATTTATTTCTTTATATTCTTGTTTATTTGGTAAAGAGTAACTTTTTAATGGTAACATATATATAAATATAGTATAAAATATTTATATATATTTTATATTATATTAATGGATATAATTAAAAAAAGTCCATTTAAATTTGATAAATTATTTTGTGTTGCATCCGATTGTGATATGATGACTATTGATTTTTTAAATAATTTTATTAATAATATTAACATTAAATATGGTTTGCCTATATCTAATTCATTCTGGGTAAGAGGTCATAAAAATAGTATATCAATATTAGATGATGATGATGATGTAAAAAATAAATTATTAATTATATCGCATTATCATAATGGATATTTAGATCATTTACATGGCTGGAATAGTGATAGTGAAAGATTGTCTATATTTGATAAAGAAGCTTTAAATATCAATAATAATAAAATAACTTTTAAAAATCTTGATAAAAAGACAACAAGTTACAAATTTTTTAGAAAAGAAAATAAAAATAATCCTAATAGTAAAATAGACTTATTAAAAAAAGATAATAACGTGAAATTAACTCAATTGAATAATACAGATTATATTATTAAACTAGATAAATTTACAAATTTTGATAATAAATATGTTAATACAAAAGTAATAAATTTTTATATAGGTCTTAATTGTAATATAAATTCAATAGTTTTAAATTATGGTAATAGTAAAAATAGGATAATAAATTACGATAATATGGAATTACAAAAAAATACTTTTATTTGTGGGAATTATAAAATAATATCATTAATTACTGAAAAACTTAATTACAAAACAAATAAAATAAATAATATTGAGTTAAAAACGAATAAATTAGATTTACACCTAATAACACTTGGAATTATTAATAAAGAAATACAAAAAACACAAGAAAAACTACTAGATTATTACAACATAAAACCAATATATATGTCAGCACACGGTGGCTGGACACATAATAATAGAGTACATCAAAGTGAAATGTATAGTAGAAGTGATCAACATACAATATATGATTATAAACCCATTAAATATATTACATCTATTTCTAATATATTAGAAGATGATTGTATAAATATGTATTATACATTTAATAAAAAATTTTTTAACTATAATACATCTGCATGCTGTTCTTTGCCATTAAAACCAAAATTTGATAAGTTAATAAAACAATTTAATATTAAAAATATTACATCTGGAGGTGGAAATATACCATTTTTAATAAATGAAAGTTTAAATACAAGTGACGATGACTTTTGGTATACTCATCTTGGAACCTTAAATGCTGATATTAATAGAGATTTTTATCCAAATGAATATTTAGAATATTTCAAACAATTATCACATAATTATTATAGTATAAAACAAGGATCAAATCGTTTATTTATTTGTTCTCCTTCTTTTTATGTTAAATATAAAACTATACAACAAGAAATTGAAAAAAATATAAAAATAATAGACAATAACATTTATATAGATTCTTGGTTATCAAATAAAAGAAATTATTTATGGTTAAATAAAGAAGTATGGTCTTCAGATTTAGCTTATATAACTATTTATACTCCAAGTGATTCATCAAAATTATTCATTAATAGTGTTGAACAGACCAATTATATACGAAATCCAAAAGATAATTCTGGTAAAGATTCTATTACAATTGTAGATATAACTACACCGGTTATTTTATTATCTAATTTACCAACATATCATAATGGATATAATAATATAAATTTATCAAATCAAAATAATTTTAATAATGATAAAATAATAAGCGTATATGAAAATAGTAATAATATTTCGTATATTAAATTAATTATTGATAATCAAATTAGTTATAATACAAGTCATCTGTATATAAATTTTGAAACATATTTTAAAAATAATTCTGATTTTAATATTATTTTAGATATAGATGGAAAAAAAATAGCAATAGTTAATAATAGTATTATTGATAATAATATTGACTCATATTGGATTATTAATAATAAAAATTGTAAAATGGAATATTATTTACCAGTATATGATCTAGTATTTATTAATAATGAGTTAGTATTACCTAATGGTAAAATTAAAGAAGTGATTATAATGATTAAACAAGGGACTAAAGATGATTTTATTCATATAAAAGAATTATCTTTATTGCGTTCAAATCCATGTTATGATAATGAAGAAAATTATTTAATATCTGGTATAGTAACTAAAAATAATATACAAATAACAGATGCATTATTAGAATTATGTACTAAAGATAATAAAGTTTTAATTTCTAATATAAATTCTAGTGGATTTTATCATTTCAAATTAGAAAAAAATATAATATATAAAATTAAATGTAGTTATAAAAACGAATTTTATGAAACAAAATGGAGAAAAAATTCCAAAAACGAAGTTAATTTAAATATAGAGTTATAATATATTTTCTAGATTGTAAATATTTATTTAACACACTTAATATAAAATCTAGAATTTACACTATAACCATAATGATATAATTCAATATTCTTAAAACCAATTAGTTCTAACATTTTACATATTTCTTGCGATGATTGAAGATCTCCAAAATTTGGATATCCCATTTTACCAAATGATTCATTTGTTTTTTCAAATTCTATCATATTTTTAATATTTTTCTTATAATAGTTTTCATCATAAGATGACATATTTTTAGTCCAATCAGCAATAAACAATATCCCTTCACTTGATAAAATATTATATGATTTTTCTAAATATTTGTACATTAAAATATTTATATCTTCACTATCATAATTTTTAATACATGTTAATACATCATATATTATTACCCAATTTAAATTCTTTAAATTGTGGTTTAAAAAATTATCTTTTTTATTTAAAATATATTCTAATTCAGTTGTAATATTTAATTCTGTCTTAGCATCATTTAATAGTTTTTGGCTACTTTTTTCGCATCTAACATCACAGCAGTATATTTTTTTAGGATTGAATGTAGCATAATTAATAGTACTAAATCCAAAACCACCTCCAAAATCTAATCCTGTTGTATTTTCTATATTTCTAATATTATCTACAATAAATTTTTTAAAAAGATATAAATATGTATCTAACGGTTTTTTATTATAATATGACGTAGCCCATTGATTAATAGTGGTATTTTTATTTTCTTTTACATATTGTTCTATAAATTTATACTGCTTATTAACTCTTTTAATATCTACTTCTTTAGTATTAATATTAGGCATAGAGAATGTTTTAATATTTAATTTAATTAATTTCCCATACTTTTCATAATCATCATTGTTGTTATTATTTTTTAAAAATTTTTTATATGATATACTATTTAAATTCATAGTTTATAATAAATAAATATATATTAATTTTTTAAATATTCTTTATATTCTATAATTAAATCATTTAATATTTCAGAAAAATTTTTATGAAAATTTAATCCTAACGAACTTATTTTATTATTGGATACATTAAAATATTTAATATCACCTTTTCGCCAATCTTCATATTTAACTTGTAAATTTTTACAATTCATTTTTTCTTTAACCATATCACATAATTCTTGAATAGTAACTTGTATACCTGAACAAGCATTATAAATTTGACCATCTGTATTTTTATTTTCAGCACAAATAAAATTTGCGTTGACAATATCTTTTACATATGTAAAAGAACGCATTTGTTCTCCAGTTCCATATATTGTAATAGGTTCATTATTTAAACATTTTTTAATAAATATGGCAACAACTCCACCATAATCACTAGAAACTTGTCTTGTACCATAAACATGAAAATATCTTAAAATAGAATAATTTAATCCATGCATATTACCAAATACTTCTACGTATCTTTCACCGGCTAACTTACTTACACCATAATAGGAGGTAGGTTTTAAAGGATGTTTTTCATCGGATGGAAAATATTGAGGCTCTCCATAAACTGAACCAGTTGATGCATGAATAAATTTTTTAATTTTATATTTAGTAGCTAATTGTAGTAAAACAAATGTTCCCCATGCATTAACAGATAAATCTAATTCAGGATCTATCATACATACTGTACATTTTCCACATGCTTCATGAAATATAACATCCAAATCTTTAAATAAATGAGTGTATTTATCTTTATTAAGATTACGAATGTCATCTTCAATAAATGTAAAATTAGGATTTTCTAAAAATTCTGAAATATTTTTTTTATCACAATTAACCATATTATCAACACAAATAACATGCTTATTCTGTTTCAATAATTCTTCACAAATGTGACTTCCAATAAATCCGGCACCGCCAGTTACTAAAAATTTATTATAAGACAAATTAATCATATATAAATATAAAATATAGATTTATATTTATATTTATATTTTTACTAATTTATTTTTTAATAAATTTAACTAAACGTTCTGAACATTTTTCCATACTATGATATTTTTTAAGCCATTCATATTGCTTATGTTTTTCAGCTAATATATTATCTCTACTCATAGAAAGTATTTTTTGTATTTGATGAATAAGTTCTCGTTTATTATTAGCAATAAATAATGGAGGAACATTTTGATACCATTTAATATATTTATTAATATGAATTGAATTAGTAATAACAAGACAACCAGATGCTATAGCTTCTAAACAGGTGTTACCCCATTCACCATAAGGTTTATTATTAATATATGGATTAATAGTTTCAATATAAATATCATATTTTTTATATTTTAAAATTTGTGTTTTCCAATCAGTCCTTTCTTTTTCTGTTGCATGACTGCTATATTCTTTTTGTTGCCCAATATATATTAGTTGTTCTTTAAATAATTTCATGGTTTCTATTATTAGATTAGAACCTTTTGTTTTACTTGTAGATGGATTGTGACCAAAGACTAATTTATCTTTATTTTTGAAACTAAAATTAGGAGTAAAAACATTTAAATCAACAGGATAATATATTAATTCTTCTTGTTTATTACTTTTGTTTAAATCAAGTAAATCAGGACATTGTACTAATGTTTTAGAAGCAAATTTGTTAAAAATATTTCCTACTAATTGAGGATGTTCTCTGTATGTTGTTCCACCGTGTGAGACAATAAATATTTTTTCTTTCATAATATCAAAATGAAAAATAGGTATATTTTTAAATAAAAATATGGTGGATGCATGACACCATATATATTTAACTTTTTTTACTATTTCAAAAATTAATTTTATAAAATTATCATCTTCAATATTTATAACAACTGGATATTTTGATACTAATGTATGTTTAACATTAGTAATTATACCTTGTTCTGGATAATTAAATATATGTTTATATAGTTTTATAAAAATACAATTCAATTTTTGCATTTCTAAACATTTCATAAAACGATAACATGTATTAGACCAATCATTTGCAGTTAACATTAAAATATCACATTTACCTTGTAATCTGGCCTTTATAAAGTTTTGTGCTGCAGGATTAATTGTATTCATTAATGTATTTATCTATTATATTAATTTTTTTATCTTCTTCCGTATTTGAATGTTCATTATACAATGATTTAAATATGGGTTTTAAAAATAACATTTTCATATTATTAGATTTAATTATATTAGAATTATTATTTTTAATATTGAAATCTTTATTAATATGTCTTACATGTAAATGTTGTGTACTGTTATTAACAATATCAAAAGAACTATTATATTGTGACTTAAATTTAAAATAAATTAATAAATTAGATGCGAATGGTTTTAATTTCATTTTGATATGAATTTTATTAGATTGATTATTGCTAGCAATAGTTTCAATTAAATTATTTTCTGAATGTAGATTATTATTCCAAATTAAATCTCTAAAATTTAATTTTATTATATAACTTAAATCTATCGTTGAAAAAATACATTCTACATTCCCTGATAAAAAATCATCTTTATTACAATTATCTAAAATAAAATCAATATTATTATCTTTATTTATTAAATATAATAAACAAAAACTTTTATATTTTGAATTACTATTCATTTTTAATGTTATTTGTTTAAAGTTATAATATGATGGATAAATATTGTTATAATTTGAGTTTTGTAAAAATTTATTTATAAATCTTTCTCCAGTTGCTTTAAGTGAATGCTTTTTACTAATCCATTCTAAAAATTGTTGTTTTAAATTATGAATTTCTTTATTAGACATTTTATTTAAAGTTTCTAAATGATTGATAATTTCTTTTTTATTATTAGCTACTAAAATAGGATAATTATAATTATACTCTTTTAAATAATAATTTTTTGTTAATGAATTTGTAATTACTATACATCCACTAGCAGCTGCTTCTAAACATGTATTTCCCCATTCGCCATAACGTGTATTATTATATTCAGTAAAGACTGAATAACTATTCAAAAATGGTTTACATGTTTCAATGTATATATCACATTTTTGATATCTTTTAAGATGCGATAACCAATTTGTTTCGTGTTGTTCTGATTTATCATAATTGATTTTATTTTTAAAAAAATTTTCAAATCTATTTGGATATTTTTTTGTTATATGCTCAATACAACTATTAATAATGTCTGAACCTTTTGTAAGTGGACTAGATGAAAAATGACCGATAATTAATTTATTTTCAGTAGGTTTAATATTTTTAAGTGCATTATGATCAACACCATAATATACTAAGTTTTCATTTTTTGTATTAAGATTTAACAAATCTGGACACTGCAGTAAAGTTCCATCTGAAATTGGATTAAAAATATTGCAAAATTCTTTAGGTTTTCTTCGTAATGGATGACCAGAAGCACCAATTATAATAGGTTTGTTATAAAAATTTAAATTATGAAATTTAAATAAACTTTCTGCGTGAAAATATATATATTTACATTTTTTAATAAAAGTTTCTAATAATTTTATAACCTTATAATCAGTTAATTCAAAACAATAACCAGGTGTATCTTTTATTTTCATTATACCATAATAACTTTGATTTTTTCTATTTGTAATCGCAAAATGCTCTCTTCCATAATTAAAAGCTGGAGTAGGAAATAATTTTATCATATCACATTTAATATTATTTTGTTTAAGTGATTCATTATATCTAAATCCTGTATTACACCAGTCGTATACATTTAGTATACCCACATCATTTATTACATTGTTAGTATTTATAATATGAAATTTAATAATAATTAGTATATCGTTAATTTCTTTACTTAAATCTTCTTTAGTAGTAATTATTTTGTCTAATTTATTAAAATAAGTATTATATTGGTTAATATATTGATTATTATTATATTCATATGTTAAACGTAAAGGCGGTACAGTGTTACATGTATCACAATCATAAAATCCAAAATAATTTTTTCCTAATATATATTCATGTTCTTTTCCTCTACTACATAAAATAGGTTTTTTAGATAATAAATATTCATCTATTTTTCTGCTTCTACCAATATTATTATAATAGTCTCTACAAGTACTAGCTAATAAATCACACATTCTAAAATAATTTATTCTATCTTTTCTATCAACTACTAAAGTTTTAACCCATTTATAATTTGTAATTTCTCTATATTGTTGATTAGTTAATCTACTTGGTTCAATTTCTAATTTACTTAGTAATAATAATTCAACATTATGACCATATTGTCGTAATAATTTAATAGCTTCTAATAATGATTTAGGGTAAGTATCTACACTAATTCGTCCAGCTATACATATTATAAAAGCATTTTTAGAAAAATATTTATCACGTAATTTTTGTATTTCCTCTTCTGATCCCCAATTATAATTATTTCTATTTAGTTTTATATTAGGTGAAATTGTCTTATATTTAGCTTTAACTATCTTCTGCTGTGATTTATCAAAAACATGTGGATATAATAAACTATTTAAATTATTAATGTCATTAATAATTGATTTAGTTATAAATGTAGTATCTAGCTTATTAGATAATATAGATTTAGGATTTGTTTCAATCTTTGTTACACTGTTCGCTCTTGCTGCTTCTCTTTTGGCAATATTTTTTTTCATATTTTGTGAAATATTTTGTGATATATTTTGTGGAACATTTTGTGGAACATTTTGTGGAACATTTTGTGG
>CERI01110558.1_pt1 | contig 14951 bp, 12 predicted proteins | sample 350261 | NCBI WGS metagenome assembly CERI01 (sample SAMEA2620979, study PRJEB7988) | marine metagenome | isolation source: saline water (ENVO:00002010), including
ATGTTGTAGTCACAGATGGTTTCACAGGCAATGTCACATTAAAAACTATCGAAGGTGCGGTTGGCCTTGTGCATCATTTCTTGCGACGTGCTTTTACTCGCAATTGGTTTTCTAAGTTACAAGCAATCTTAGCAAGTAAAGTTTTAAAGAGTCTTGCCAAAGAAATAGATGCTCGTAATTATAATGGAGCAATTTTAGTTGGACTTAATGGTATTGTCATTAAAAGTCATGGTGGTGCAGATTCAATTGCTTTTCAACACGCAATAGACACTGCTATTGTTGAAGCTAAGAAGCAGCTTCCAGATCAAATAGGTAGCTTGCTTCAAGAAGAAGCACAATAAGTTATAAATCATGATGATAAAAAGCAAACTCATTTTTTTCTTTTTGATGACTATAAAATTTTGTCATGCGGCAGTTTTTGATTTACCTTCAAATGAACAAGATGTTATTGGATCCGTTTCTTCAGTTAAAGCCACCTATGAAGATACCTTAGTTGATATAGCTCGACGTCATGGATTGGGTTACCTAGATATTGTTCGAGCGAACCCTGACGTAAATCCTTGGTTACCTGGTGAGGGTGCAAAAATTATTTTACCAAATAAATTTATTTTGCCACCTGGCCCGCGTAAAGGTCTTGTGTTGAACCTCGCAGAATATCGTATGTATTATTACCCAGAAACCCTATCAGGTGAATCACCGAAAGTTCATACTTATCCAATAAGTATTGGCAAGATAAATTGGGAAACACCAACCGGTTTGGCAAAAGTAGTAGCCATGGCAAAAAATCCTGCTTGGTACCCCCCTCAATCAGTTCGTGATGAGCATGCCGCTGAAGGTGATTTCCTTCCTAGGGTTGTCCATCCAGGACCAGACAATCCACTTGGTACCAGAGTATTACGTCTCAATATGCCTGGCTATTTAATTCACGGTACAAATCGTCCAGCTGGAGTAGGTATGCGTGTTTCTCATGGATGTATAAGAATGTTTCCTGAGGATATTGAATTTTTATATGATCAAATAAATATTAAAACAGTTGTAAGAATTATAGATGTACCAATTAAGATAGGTTGGGATGGCGATAATATTGTTGCTGAAGCACATCAACCGCTTGAAAAGCCTCAAGCACATCAGACAGAAGAAGGTTATGCGTCAACGTTAAGTAGTGCAGATGAGTTAGTGAATAATGAAATAACTCATAAAGATCCAATGACATATATAACTGAGCAATTTGTTTCAGCAACAAAAAATCGCAGCGGCAAACTTGATTGGAAGATCATTGAAAATGTAACAAATCATCTAGATGGTATCCCTGTTATTGTTGGAAAAAGTTTATCTGAATTGAATGATTAAAAAAAATTAAATAAAAAAATGCCACGTCAAGCGTGGCATTTTTTAGGTGGTCTAAGTAATGAAAATTACTTAGACATAGACTTCTCGAACATACGCTCCATTCCTTCACGGGTTGCTTCTACTTCAGATATCGCCTGATTTGCAGTGCTTTGAGCAGAAGCAGCAGTTTGACTTGCTCTGTCTGCAGCAGCGCGAGCTGCTTCAGCTGCAGATGCTGCAGCAGAAGCATCTGCAGCGGCACGATCTACAGAAGCTTTAATTTCATCTAAGCCAGTTGATGCACAACCTGAAGCCATAGCAATGAGAAGAGCGAGCCCACTTGCTCTAAGTGCGGTCTTTTTCATTTGAAATATTCCTTAATTAGTTTAGATATCAACTTATGTATTATTTCTCAAAGTCTTTAATGCTGCAATCAAAATGGTAGTATTTACTGCAATATGCTTGGAAACTAGCACTTTAAGTGACTATATTTTCTTTGAATGCGCACAAATAAAGCTTTCTTGGTAAGAAAATTAATCAATAAATTATATTTAGCAATGATATAAGTTTCGTATTTTCGATTTAAACCGTTAGTTTTTTAAATTATTGATTTATATATTTTAATTCTTTAAATAAAAATCAAAATATATAACTCTTTTACTTTAAAGTAGGTTCTGATACTAAAAACATCAATATCTATCTAAAAAAATATTGCGCATCTTTTTTTACTGTATATAATAACAGATACTGGTTATATATACAGGATAATACAATGCGTGAATTAACACCCAGACAAAAACAAATTCTTGAATTGATACAAGATTTTATATTTGAAACAGGCATGCCACCAACCCGTGCTGAAATTGCTAAACAGCTTGGTTTTAAATCTTCAAATGCAGCAGAGGAGCATTTGCGTGCATTGCAGCGTAAAGGTTTACTGGAACTAATTCCTGGTACATCTCGGGGCATTCAACTTCAAGATTTCTTGCATGACAAATTAGGTCTACCTTTGGTGGGGCGAGTCGCCGCGGGCAGTCCAATTCTTGCAGAAGAGCATATAGAAACTCACTACAGGATTGATCCAGAGCTATTTAATCCTAAACCGCATTATTTATTGCGTGTTGAAGGCATGAGTATGCAGGATGCAGGTATATTGGATGGAGACTTAGTCGCAGTTCATCGAACTCCTGAGGTGCGAAGTAGACAAATTATTGTTGCTCGAATTGATGATGAAGTGACTGTGAAACGATATAAACAGAATGGATTAGTTGTATCTTTGTTACCAGAAAATGATGATTTTGAGCCTATTATAATTAACCTTGAAGAGCAATCACTGGTGATTGAAGGTGTTGTTGTAGGTGTAATTCGAGATGGGCTTCAAATTCATTAAATTTATAAATTGTATAACTACATCTTTTTGTAGGCATTTAATAAATCTTTATTTCTTGTAGTTAAAGATTTAGCGAATCAAATTGTTAATTTCAAAGATAGGTAGCAGGATTGCTAGAACAATAGTTAGTACTATTCCACCCATTATTATAATAATTAGTGGTTGCAATATACCAAGCAAGGTAGCTATAAGACCATTAACCTCTCGTTCTTGGCCTATCGCAGCTCTTGAGAGCATTTCTTCTAACCTTCCTCCTGCTTCTCCGCTAGATATTAAATGAATCATCATGGGAGGAAATAGTTTACTAACATTTAAAGACTCACTAATAGACGCACCTTCACGAACTCGTGCCGCAACTTCATGTATAGCATTTCGCATCGCTAAGTTTTCTACTACTTCTGCAGAAATTTTTAGTGATTCTAAAATTGGCACACCGCTACCTGCAAGAATACTGAGAGTTCGAGTAAAGCGTGCAGTATTTATACCTTGTGTTAACTTACCTGCGATTGGTATTTTTAATAAGTATCGATGAAAAGTTGTTCGTGGCCCACTTATCTGCAAGAAGCGCCATAATCCATATGTACTTAATAAGATAGATATAACCAATATGGGCCAATAGTTGACTAGAAAATTACTTAAGCTAATCAGTCCAGCCGTAAGACCAGGTAGATTAGCTTGGGTGCTTTGAAATACCCCAACAATTTTTGGCACAACAGTAGCCAACATAAATGAAATTATTAGTACAGCCATTATGATTAATGAAGCAGGATATACCATAGCATTAGTAACATTTTGCTTAAGTTCTTGACGTGTTTCAGTGTAGTCTGCAAGTCGCTCTAAAACTAAGTCAAGATGACCAGACTGTTCTCCAGCTGCTACGGTTGCTCGATAAAGCTCTGGAAATGCTTGTGGAAAATCGCTAAGCCCATCTGCAAGCGAATAACCTTCCATTACTTTGGAACGAACACCTAGTAAGATACTTTTTGTACGTGAATTATCATTTTGTTGTGATACTGCTAGTAATGATTCTTCCAGCGGCATGCCTGACTGAGAAAGTGATGCAATTTGTCTTGTAATTAATGCAAGTTCTGCAGAAGACATACCTTTACGTAAGGAAAAGCTGCGCTGTCTATAAGCTTCTCTCTGCGCGGCTTCAGTTACACTTAGAGGTAAAAGTTTTTGATCTCTCAGTAATTGACGAATATGTTTTGGAGTGTCACCTTCAAGAAGACCTTTAACTTTCTTACCGGCCCGATCCATTGCTGTATATTCAAATGCACCCATGATAATTATCAATCTTCACGCGTTACTGAAAGAACCTCATCAAGCGTGGTCCGGCCCGTCATCACAAGGCGCCTTCCATCAGCTCGAATGCTCGCACTGCTTTTACGTGCATGACGTTCAAGATCTTGTTCACTAGCACCATCATGAATTATTTCACGCATTTGATCATCTAGTGAGAGTAGCTCATAAATACCTGTTCGCCCAATGAATCCACGATTACCTCCGTTACCCGCTTTATACAAAGTCGGAGCATTTTTGGGATTAACACCAAGGATCTCACATTCATAATCTGAGGCTACATATGGAATTTTTGTATCATCATCAAGTACTCGAACTAACCTTTGAGCAAGAATACCAATTAAACTTGAAGCAAGTAGATAAGGCGCAATACCCATATCGCGAAGTCGAGTTATGGCACCACTTGCCGTATTAGTATGCAAGGTGGAAAGTACAAGATGGCCAGTTAAACTTGCTTGCACCGCAATTTCAGCTGTTTCAAGATCACGAATTTCACCAACCATTACAACATCAGGATCTTGACGTAAGATAGCTCGAAGGCCACGAGCAAACGTCATCTCTACTTTGGTATTGACTTGAGTTTGACCAATTCCATCAATTAAATATTCAATCGGGTCTTCCACTGTCATGATATTGCGGCTGTCATCATTAATGCGTTCAAGTCCAGCATATAATGTTGTTGTTTTTCCTGATCCAGTTGGACCAGTAACAAGAATAATCCCATGTGGTTTGTGTATTAATTTATCAATTATTTGCATGGATTTATGATCCATACCTAGTGCTGCAAGATCCAGATGACCGGCTTGTTTGTCGAGTAACCGCAAAACAACTCTTTCCCCATGTCCTGAGGGCATAGTCGATACTCGAACATCAACCGCTCTACCAGCAATTCTTAGAGAAATTCTTCCATCTTGTGGTAATCTTTTTTCAGCAATATCTAGTTTGGACATAACTTTAATTCTGGAAACAACAAGCGGTGCTAAGTTACGACGCGTTTTTAGGACTTCTTTTAATACGCCATCTATACGAAATCTAATACCTAATCGATTCTCATAAGTCTCGATATGAACATCAGAAGCATGTTCGTTTATTGCTTCAGTAAGCACAGCATTTATAAAGCGAATTATCGGGGCATCATCATTATTCTCTAGTAAATCTGATGGTTCCAACTCCTCCGCAACTTTAGTTAAGTCAAAATCTTCTCCAAGACCATCAACCATTTGAGCAGCATTCTTGGACTCATATTCGTATGCTTCTCGTAACATAGTGTCAAATTCTTCAGAGGAAACGCGCGATAAACGTAAAGGTACACCAGCAAAACGCTGTATTTCAGAAAGGCTCAACGGTTTTGCATCACTACGGTAAACAGCCTCCCCTGATAAATGATTTACATGTGTAATTAAAACACCATGTCGTTTTGCAAAAGAGAATGGAAGTGATTGATAAACGGATTTATTTAAATCATTTTCTGCCACCATTATGATCTCTTTATTTAGTTACCTTTTCAATATTCTCTTGTCTCTGGACCTGTTCGTTGCTTAGAGGAGGAAGAATTGGACGAGTTTGACCTGGCATAAGTGATATATCGTTACCTTGATTACCTTTCTGGATTTCTCTAATAAAATTATATTTAGCATTAGTTTCAACAGCTGTTTGAGATGAATCCCTCAGGATTTCAGATCGAATAAAAATCATTAAATTTGTTTTGACTTTTTCCGTCTTTTTTGAACGAAATAAATTACCTAATAAAGGTATTGAACCAAGAACTGGAACTCTTTGATCGCTTTCCCTTAAAACATCTTCAAGCAGACCTCCCAATACAAGTATTTCACCATCATCAACAATAACCGTTGTTTCAATAATACGTTGATTGGTAATCAAATCGACAGCACCACCTGCCGACTGAGCAATACTTGAAATTTCTTGACTAATATCTAGCACTAGGGAGTTGCTTTCATTGATTTGGGGTGTGATAGATAGTTTCACACCTATCTGCTGACGATTGATTGTTTGAAAAGGATTAACAGAACCTCCAGATCCACCGGTATTTGTAAATGAGCCTGTAACAAATGGCACTTCTTGACCAACATTTAATGTCGCTTCTTCATTATCAGTAGTGACGATTGAAGGTGTTGAAATAATATTTGTGTCTGCTTCACCTTCAAGTGCACGCAAAATAGCTGCAAAACTAACGCTAGAATTAGAAATTCTACCAACACCAAGAGTAATACCTTCACCTATTAATCCCGAAGAAGGGCTGGAACCACTCCCAGCTGCCGCTCCAACTTGAACAACACCATTTAGAAAATCTGGAAAATTCGTAACTGCAATTGGTGCGTTAGATCCACTAGACTCAATAGCCCATGAAACACCAAGTTCGTTTTTTTGATCAGCTATCACCTCAACAATAATAGCTTCAACTAAAACTTGAGCTCTTCGGATATCGAGTTTATCTACTATTCTCATTAATGATCGCATCATCTTTGGGGGCGCATTCACTACAATTGCATTCGTCTGGGTATCAGCCCATATACTTATATTATCATTGGATGTTTGATTTGAGCCTTGTTCAGCTATAGTGGCAGCTTGAGTTGAAGCATGGGCTTGAAGTTTAGCTGATAGTTCCTCAGCGTCTGCGTAACGCAAGTAACGAACTTGAGTATCACCTCCGTTTTCAAGTGGAGTATCCAAATGAGTAATTAAAGTACGAAGTCGTAGTCGATCTGATAGAGCACCGCCAATTAAAACACTGTTTGTTCTAGCATCAGCAGCCAAACTCATTCCATTTGCCGCACTATCAGAAGATGATTGCGGAAAGGATGTCATGATTCTAACAATTTCTGATGCCGAAGCATTTGTTAGTTGAACAACTTCAATATCTTCACTACTAGCCATATCAATTCGTCTAATGATACTAGTAACTCTTTTCAAGTTTGCCACGCGGTCTGAAATAATAAGAGTATTTGATCCGGCGTGTGCCACTAAGTGACCATATTGTGGAATCAATGGGCGTAGAATAGGCACCAACTGCGTTGCATTCACATTTTCAACCTTAATTACTTGAGTTGCTAAACTATCAGCGCCTCGAATATTCTCAGTTCCATATTGGCTGGGAAATTGACGAGCTGTAGCATCAGGTAAAATCTTAATTAAATTTCCACTTTCAATTGCTATATAACCATGAACTTGAAGAATTGATAAAAATGCCTCATAGAAAGCATCTTTAGACATTGGCTCAGCTGATAGCAAATTAACGTTTCCTGTAACCCGTGGGTCTAAAATAAAATTCTTTCCTGTTGCTTCACTAACAGCCTCAACTACTATCCGAATATCAGCATCCTTCCAATTCAAAGTAATACCCGTTTCTTGTGCAGATGTAATTGCAACAAAATTTAATATTAAAATGAATATTATTAATCGTAGCTTTAAATGTTTAGATTTATTATTTTGTATCATCTTATCTATTTTTTATTTAGGTCGAGTTGATCAGTTTTAAGGGTTAATGATTCTGTTTGTCCATTTCTATCTATTTTAATTTCTACTAATTCCGTTGAATCTAAAGACTGAAATACTTGCATTGCCTGGCTAATATCGGAAAGAGACTTACCATCAATTTCTTTTATTATATCGCCAGGCTTTAACCCAAGTGATATAAATTTTTGTCTATCACGCCCTGGGTAAACGCGAAAACCAATTTGCTTACCATTAACACGATATGGCGCGGGACGTATAACATCCGTAAGCTTTGTAAGATTTTTGGTGACAGTGGATTGAATGCTTCTCTCATTACTAATACCTGCTCTGGAGATATTCCTACTTTTAAGTGTAGTCGAAAACAATTTATCTTTAAATTCACGTGGTAATTTAAGATTAGTGAGAGCACCATTTTCATTCAATATGACCCTATCAGAGTAAATACCATATAAGACTGCATTACTACCTACTGAGTCACCAATTGTATATACCTTTTGATTATTGCCGTTATTAGAGATTATAGCTATTGAGTAATTTGAAATATCTGATGCGACGGTTCCATTAAGAACTAAGTTGACCAGCTTGGTATCCGCTAGATTATTGTTGGGTGCTACAAAACTTATGGGATTTGTATCTTTTTCATTAGAAACCCCGAAAAGATGAGTAATTGCAATTTGATTTATATCAAAAGAATTTTGAGTATTATTAGATGGTTGAGCCAAAAGTTCAGTTGTTTTAAAACTCATTTTAGAATTTTCATTAGGAATTAATGACCATATTAAATTTGAAAGTTGCCAAACAATAAGCAAGACAAGCAATAGGCTAATAATTGGCGGAAGTAGCCTATTGAGATTAACCAAGGCAGTACTTGAAGAATTTAAAAAATTAACTCTTGAAATCATAGTCAATGAAGCTATTAATGATATGAAAATAAATTTATAAGTTTAAATGTTAGATAATACGGGTTGAACTGTGAAACAAACAAGCAGATTATTGATATAATCATGAAAAAAAACATATACGATGCTTTCTTGGCTGATAAATTGACGGATTCAGAACATCATAATGGAGTTGATTTAGTTGCTGAGGAGACGAAAACCACCTTAAGGTACCCACCTTTGTACAATGTTGTCCTAATAAATGATGATTTTACTCCAATGGAGTTCGTTGTCGACATTCTTAGGTCTGTTTTTGGTATGGAACATAATCGTGCTACCCAAGTTATGTTAGAGGTTCACACTAAAGGAACAGGGCTCTGTGGTATTTTTAGCCATGAAATTGCTGAAACTAAAGTTGCACAAGTTATGACGATTGCAAAGCAACAGCAGCATCCTTTAATGTGCACTATGGAAGAGAAATAGTTAATGGTAATGAGACTTTAAGTATGTTGAGCAGTGAACTTGAATATTGTTTAAATAAGGCTTTCCAGAGAGCGGGAGATAGTAATCATGAATTCATGACAGTTGAACATCTCTTATTGGCTTTGCTGGACATTAAGGCTGTTAGTCAAGTTTTAAAGTCATGTAATTCTAATATTCCAGAATTACGTCAAAAGTTATTAGATTATATTGATGCTCAAGTACCCGTCTTACCAGAGAGTGATAGCACTGAAGTGCAACCAACTTTGGGTTTTCAGCGAGTTCTTCAGCGAGCAGTTTTTCATGTTCAATCAAGCGGGAAGAAAGAAGTTACTAGTAGCAATGTTTTGGTTGCTATTTTTTCAGAAAAGCAATCTCAAGCCGTATATATCTTAAACCTGCAAGATATTAAACGTTTGGATGTAATTAACTACATTTCACATGGAATGCCCACACCGACAGAGTCAGTTGATTCTGAAACTGATTCTCAACTAGACTACGAGGCAGAACTTGAATTGTCTGCACTCGATAAATATGCAACAAACTTAAATGAGTTAGCAAGCCAAGGTAAGATTGACCCCCTAATTGGACGCGACTTAGAGATTGAAAGAACAATTCAAATTCTTTGCCGTAGACGAAAAAACAACCCATTGTATGTTGGAGATGCTGGTGTCGGTAAGACTGCATTAGCAGAGGGGTTAGCTCGATTAATTGTTGAAGAAAGGGTCCCTGACATTTTATCAAATGCAATCATATTTTCGTTAGATATGGGAAATTTAATTGCGGGGACTAAGTATCGAGGTGACTTTGAGAAACGCTTGAAAAATATAATTTCTGATATCAATGAAAATCCTAATGCCATACTATTTATTGATGAGATTCATACGATTATTGGTGCTGGATCAGCTTCTGGCGGGGTCATGGATGTCAGTAATTTAATTAAACCAGTTCTTGCTAACGGCACAATAAAATGTATTGGTTCAACAACTTATGCAGAATATCGTGGTATTTTTGAAAAAGATCATGCATTAGCCCGCCGATTTCAGAAAATTGATGTTTTGGAGCCATCAATTGAAGAGACAATTGAGATTCTTAAGGGATTGAAAAGTCGGTTTGAGGAGCATCATGGCATTAAATATGATAATCCAGCTATTGCAGCAGCTGTTGAGTTATCTGCTCGCCATATAAATGATCGATATTTACCCGATAAGGCTATTGATGTAATCGATGAGGCTGGCGCAAATCTTCTGCTAAAAGAAGCTTCTGAACGCGGCAAAAGAGTAACTGTACGTATGGTTGAGTCAGTAGTTGCAAAAATAGCAAGAATACCTGAAAAAAATGTTTCTTCAACAGATCGAAATGCACTTCGAACGCTTGATCGTGATTTAAAGTTGACAATTTTTGGGCAAGATAGAGCTATTGATGTATTAAGCAGTGCTATCAAAATGTCTCGTTCTGGATTACAAGATGAAACAAAACCAATTGGTACTTTCATGTTTTCAGGCCCTACAGGTGTTGGTAAAACAGAGGTTACTAAACAGCTATCTTTAATGCTTGGTGTCGAGCTAATACGTTTTGATATGTCGGAGTATATGGAGCGCCATGCGGTATCAAGGCTTATAGGAGCTCCTCCAGGGTATGTTGGTTTTGATCAAGGGGGTCTTTTAACAGAATCAGTTAATAAGAACCCCTATGCTGTTGTTTTATTCGATGAAATTGAGAAGGCCCATTCCGAGATATTTAATATTTTGTTACAAGTCATGGATCATGGGGTATTGACTGACAGTAGTGGTCGAAAAATTGATTTTAGGAATATTATCCTTGTTATGACCACTAATGCAGGTGCCGAAGCGTTGAGTCGGGCTTCAATTGGATTTACTCATCAAGATCATAGTTCAGACGCAATGACTGCTATTAATAAAAGATTCTCACCAGAATTTAGAAATCGCCTAGATGCGATTATTCAATTTTCTCCACTTGATGTTAAATCAATCAAGAACGTTGTTGATAAGCTTGTCGTCGAACTTGAAGCAAAGCTTGGTAGCAACAATGTTACATTAGAACTTTCCGACTCAGCACGCGATTGGATCGCTGAACGCGGTTATGATTCAAAAATGGGCGCTCGTCCAATGGCTAGAATTATTCAAGAATACATCAAACGTCCACTTGCCGAGGAACTTCTCTTTGGCGGCTTAGTAAAAGGCGGCCATGTAAAAATATTTGTTAATAAAGAGAATATACTTGAATTACTAATTGAACAAAATATAAAGGAATTAGAGCATTTACCATAAGATCAGCGACCTCGATAAATAATTCTTCCTTTGGTTAGGTCATAAGGCGTTAATTCGACTGTAACTGTATCACCGGTAAGGATTCTAATATAATTTTTACGCATCTTTCCTGATATATGCGCCGTCACAACATGCCCATTTTCAAGCTCAACTCGAAAAGTAGTGTTTGGAAGAGTTTCATTAACAACTCCTTCCATTTGTATTGCTTCTTCTTTTGCCAAAATAAATTTTCTTTATTTAAGGATAATATTATCAAATTGTGCAGAAACAACGTCAGGATTGCAATGCAATCTATAAGTATTTGTCAAATAGGTTAGAACATGTAACTTCATTTGAGCACCAATCATTAAATACAACTGATGGATTACACTGCACACTCAGATTCTTTATAAATTTACTCCTTGGCAATGTAGTTGCACCTAATGTTATTAAATGATCTGAAGCAACCTGACAATCAAGTAATTTGAGAGCCCCTGAATTTAAATGATCTGCAATAAATAGAAGTGATATTTTTGATGTATTTGATAAACGACTAAACATTGATTCACCAAAAAATACTTTACCAATAGCTATTCCATAAAGACCACCAACTAAATTATTTGATTTCCATATTTCAACAGAATGCGCCCAACCTAGCGTATGAAGAACATCATAAGCTTTTATCATGTCTTCAGTTATCCAGGTTCCTTCCATAGAATGACGTGGTTTGGCGCATTCTCGTATCACTCTTGAAAAATTTGAATTTACTTTTATTTTAAGATTTGAATTTTTAAATTCATTTTTAAGTCTACGAGAAATATGAAAACTATTAGGTAAAAACACACAACGTGGGTCAGGTGACCACCACATAATTGGTTGGCTTTCGTCATACCAAGGAAAAATGCCATTTTTATATGCATGAAGTAACCGCTTAGCGGAAAGATTACCACCCACGGCAAGAAGTCCATCAGGCTCAGAAAGTGCTGCTGAGACAGATGGGAACGAATCAGCTGAATCATTTTCATTTATCCAAATAATACGTTTGTTGCTCATTTAATCCTGCTGATTAAAATATTCCAGTCAAAATTAATTTCATAGCGCTTCTAGATATTTTTCAGCATCCAGTGCTGCCATACAGCCTGTACCCGCAGATGTAATTGCTTGCCTGTAAATATTATCTGTTACATCACCAGCTGCAAAAACACCCGAAATACTTGTAACAGTTGCATCACCTAGGTTTCCAGACTTAACTAAGATGTAACCATCTTTAATTTCTAATTGATTTTCAAATAGCTCAGTATTGGGTTTATGTCCAATTGCAATAAATATTCCATTTAGGAAAATATCTTTAGTTTGTTCTTTATTTATAGCACTTCGTATGCGCATACCGGTGACACCAGAATCATCACCAAGTACTTCATCAAGTGTGCTATTCCAAAAAATTTCTATGTTGCCATTTTTTTCTTTTTCAAAAAGCTGATCTTGCAGGATCTTTTCGGCACGAAGGCTGTCTCTTCTGTGCACTAATGTGACTTTTGAAGCTATATTGCTTAGATAAAGTGCCTCTTCTACTGCTGTATTACCACCACCGATAACAGCTACTGGTTTATTTCGGTAAAAGAAACCATCACAAGTTGCACAAGCAGAAATACCTCGACCTTTAAAGGCTTCCTCAGAGGGGAGCCCTAAATACATAGCAGTTGCGCCAGTTGAAATAATTAATGCATCACATGTGTAAGTAGCATAATCGCCCTGCAGTTTGAATGGCTTTTGCAATAATTCAGCCGTATGGATATGGTCATTAATAACTTCTGTGTTAAACCTTTGAGCATGCTTTAACATACGCTCCATTAGCGCTGGCCCCTGCAGTCCTTCTATATCTCCAGGCCAATTATCAACATCAGTAGTAGTCATCAGCTGCCCACCTTGTTCGATTCCGGTGATCATTACAGGATTAAGATTGGCTCTAGCAGCATATACAGCAGCAGAATACCCCGCAGGACCAGATCCAAGTATCAGAACTCGACAATGTTTTAAGTCACTCATGTATAATTTATCCTAATAACAATTGATGCGTAATATCAGATCATAGTATAGGCTTTGAAAAATATTTATTTAAATTATCTTTCAAGGAATCACTCTTAAGCGTTATGATTTGAATATGCTTAATTAAAACCACTTCTTAATGGCTATTTTAGGTAATATGGATTCTTTATGGCAAGAGCCAATAAAATAGAACAATCAACATCTGGCCTCTCTACACAGGTTCGCACAGCATTGCGCGAGGGGGCGTTATATTTATTTAGTGCATTATCGCTAATCCTTTGTTTTGCGCTATATACATATGATTCTAATGATTCAGGACCGTTTCAGGCACAATCAAGCGATGAGGTAATGAATGGCGTTGGCGCTGTAGGAGCTTGGATTGCAGATTTATTGTTTACATCCTTTGGACGTCCAGCGTATTTATTCTCTATCATGATATTTTTTCTGGGCTGGATGTTATCGCGTGAGCAGAGAAAACAGATAGCTCCCACAAAAATTGATTTTGGACTACGATTCGCTGGTTTTATAGCAACATTGATTACAAGTTGCGCTCTATCTGCATTGCATTTTTCACCAGATGGGTTTAGCTCCTCAGCAGGCGGATTTATAGGCCAAGTTTTTGGGGGTTGGCTTGAGGGAGTGATGAAATTATTGGGAGCGAGTGTTCTTCTCTTTTGTTTATGGGTAGCATCTTTGTCGCTTTTTTTGGGTATTTCTTGGATAAAAGTCATGGATGGAATTGGTCGTCTATGTCTAAAAACGTTTGAAAAGATAAATTTTAAGATAATTCAATTGCGTGATGAGGCAGAGGGTCGAAGGAGCGCGGCTGCTCGTCAAGACGTAGTCAAAATAGAAAAAAAACTTAAAGCAAGCAGAGTGAAGCCTCGAATTGAACCAACTTTATCATCTCTTGAGCCAAGCGAGCGAGCCGAAAAAGATCGGCAAGTTCCTCTTTTTGATCCTCCAACAGCAGGTGAATTACCTCCATTATCTTTATTAGATGATCCTGAGATAAAAAAAGCGGGCTATTCGAAAGATTCTTTAGAAGCTATGTCCCACTTAGTTGAGCTTAAGCTTAAGGATTTTGGTATCGATGTTGCAGTAAAATCTGTTTCACCAGGCCCTGTAATTACTCGTTTTGAGCTGGATCCAGCGCCAGGCGTAAAAGTAAGTCAAATAGCCAATTTAGCAAAAGATTTGGCTCGTTCATTATCTGTTGTTAGCGTTCGTATTGTAGAAGTAATTCCCGGTAAGTCATTTGTTGGCTTGGAAATTCCAAATGAAAATCGTCAAATTGTAACATTAGGTGAAATCCTAAAATCTCGTGCATACGACGATCTCGCGTCACCTCTGACATTAGCCTTAGGAAAAGACATTGGTGGTAATTCAGTAGTAGCGGATCTTGCTCGGATGCCACATTTATTAATTGCTGGAACCACAGGCTCAGGTAAATCCGTTGGTATTAATGCAATGGTTCTGAGTATTTTATTTAAAACTCAGCCTGAACATGTTCGCTTAATAATGATAGATCCTAAGATGTTGGAGCTATCAGTTTATGAGGGCATTCCACACCTATTGGCTCCAGTTGTTACTGATATGAAAGATGCAGCAAATTCTCTTCGTTGGTGTGTTGCAGAGATGGATAGAAGGTACCGTTTAATGTCGGCATTAGGCGTCCGTAATATCGGAGGATATAATCGAAAAGTTAGAGATGCTATTGATGCAGGCGATCCAATTAAAGATCCAATCTTTAAGTCCCCTGAAATTTTTGATGAAGACAAG
>CERI01008255.1_pt1 | contig 14949 bp, 15 predicted proteins | sample 350261 | NCBI WGS metagenome assembly CERI01 (sample SAMEA2620979, study PRJEB7988) | marine metagenome | isolation source: saline water (ENVO:00002010), including
AAAGACGATGATGATTGTGAAGACGACGATGATGAGATTGATGATGACGGTGCTATTGAAGATGATGATAATGACGATGATGGTGATGAAGATGATGATGAGGTTGACGTTGATGATGTGGAAATTATATGTAAACCTGTAAAAAGAACGAAGTTTAAAGGGGGGTCATTAGTTGACGATGTATTTGATGAGAAACATTTAGAAAATTCAGTAGAATTAGCAGTAGAATTGGAGAATGATTTAGAGAAAGAGAATACATTACAATATGAAAAATATGATTATAAATCAGATATAATACCAAAATTTTGTCAAAAGTAATAAATTTATATTTTGTCAAAATCAGTAGCAAGTTCAACCTCTAAAAGTTTATCTTTTTGCTCCTGAATTTTTAATAAATGTGAAGGAATAACGGGAGCAGTTGTGTTTAACATATCATATTTCATTCTTGTTTCAGTACAAAAAACATCTGATTGAATTCTAAATTTTTTATTTTTAAATAATTCTCCTTCAATAGCAGTAGCAAGTTCTCCATATCTTGCCGAATGATTGAAATGTCGTTCTTTTCTTGTTGAGAAACTGAAAAACGAATCAATACCACCCATAAATGCAACGGTAATAAATGATGCCATGTTCAAATATTTTATCCAAGGTGTATCCGCAAATACCGAAGTTGCGGGTGCCATTACAGCTGGTAATAATATAGCAGGAAGACCCCAATTTTTTCGCATACGTTTATAATAGTATCCTGATTCATCATGTAGATCCTTAGATCGTTTAATATCCTTCAACCATTCTAATATTAATTGCTCCCCTTTATGTGTCCAAGGTTCTTCCTCCCTGTGCCCATCCGATGATGTTGTTATCTCGGTCTTAAAATTACAAGCCTCTATGTCATCAAACTCTTTCATTTTTAATATATATATAAAATATATGGTATATTCAGATGATTCGACGCGAAACAGATTGCACTATACCGATGCTGATTACGATCTGGATCTAACAGAAGTTTCAGGTATGAAAAGTAGTGGTCTCTCTCGTGACCAATATGATACTAACATGAGAAGTCGTCAAAATCAATTGGCGCAACGCCACGTAAATCAACTCGAAGAAGCCGCCGATGCCGAACGATCAGATGAGAATTGGCTTGCCGATAAGAAACGTGTCGCTCAACTAAATCAAGAAATTCGTACAAGAGAAAAGAACTACGACACTTATTCCAATTCGATTGAAGTTGAAAAAACACTATACAATCGTGAACGTCATCGCACCTTTTTACTTGCGACTGCTAATGTGTTTGCTGTTGCGGGATGTATCTACATGTGGTCTTCTTCTATGACTTCCCCATAACTAAAATTCATTATAATCACCGGGTCTCCTGACTGGATTATGGAAATATTTTTGTATTCCCTTTACAATATAATAACGACCCGATGGCTCTAATTGACCCCAGTATGCTCTGCTAATTCTTGTAGTATTTCCATGTAATTTATAATACAAATATATCAACTTCTCTCTATCTATTAAATATAATCCTTTGACTAACTCATTATAAAATGTGTTGTAAGTTTGTGATAAGGCGGCTTCGTAATCTAAGTGATATCGCTGCCTTAATCCGGAATAATACATTAATTCTACCTTCAATAATGTAGATGTATAATTACGAATATCATACAACAACTTTTTTGATTGAGGGCGGCGAGTATATGGCTCTATTATATTGATGATATTTTCAGGTAGAGGCGATATATCTAAACTATTAATGATAAGCGACGCATTTGCTTCTTTATAGCATCGCGATAAGGGGCTGTTGCATTCGCTGTCTCCCATTAAACTTTTTTATAAAAAAAGTTCGACCAAAAAATTTTTGTATTGACGCCTGCGGCTTAATAGCATCGTTCCGATGCGAATTAATACTTTTTTTAGGCGCGGCTTAGCGCCGCTATAAAGCCGCCTCGCGGCGTCAATCTAAAAAGTATAATGTTGTAAAAAGTAAAAAAAAAATAACATAGATTTTATAATGAGCGGCACATTACAGTATTCTATAGTCACATTTGTCATTTTGGCGCTAATAGTATCAATTTTTACTGCTGAAAAATTACAAGAGAGTGAAAGAAAACATATGCTTGCGGCATTTTTTGTATTCGGTGCTGCATTAATACATGCAAGCATGATTGTGTTAAATTTAAGGTAATTCTTTTACAAATTATGATAAATGAGTTTTTTTGAAAAACTACATAAGGCGTGTGTGGAAAAACAGTCACAATTGTGTATTGGTTTGGATCCAAATAAAAGCGACTTTAATACTGTTGAAGACGCGGAACAATTCTGTTATATTATGATTGATAATACATTGACACATGCGTGTTGTTTTAAACCAAACATTGCCTTTTTTGAAGCTTATGGTCCACAGGGTATCGGTATGTTGAAAAGAATAATTACTTACATTCATGATTTGAACTCATTAGTTATATTAGACTGTAAAAGAGGAGATATATGCTCTACTGCTAAAGCATATGCGACGCTATGTTTCGACTATTTAAATGCAGACTGTGTAACATTATCTCCCTTTTTAGGTTATGATTCTATAGGTCCATTTATATCGGGTAAATATATTGGAAAAGGGGTATTTATATTGTGTAGTACATCCAACATAAGTGCTTTAGATATTCAGGATGAAGCTATTGTAAATAAAATAGCATCATTAACTCGTAATGACGGTATATGGGGAACTCAAACTCATAATGCGTCATTACCATTGGGATTGGTAATAGGGGCAACGAAGAATGAAATATGTAGAACAGTTAGAACAGTTAATACTGATTCATGGTTCTTATGCCCAGGCGTCGGAGCTCAAGGTGGTTCTGTAATGGAATTGTTTGACTCATTGAGCGATCATACAGACTTATTACATAAAGTTATTGTTCCTATCAGTAGAGGTATTAGTAATAGTAATGATTATGGACTTACAGCAAAATATTACAAAGACTTAATTAATAAAGCAACCATAGAAACCAAAACATTACAAAGAATATAAAGTCATTCAATAAAGCGCGAAAATACGCTGAAATTAAAGACGGCGAATGGAAGGCAAAGTCACGAATAAATCCTTGTTATCTTTCCATATTAAATATAATATGGTTTCTTCATCGTGAGTATATTTAGAATTTTTAGATAGTTGTAGTTGTTTTTCATATAACGGTATAATTTTCTTCCAAATATTTTTATGTGCTATTAAAAAACTTGCATTTATTGTCATAGTTTCTCCATAATATTTCATCATATTTCCAAAATGAAACAGTTTATTTGATGAATAAGATTGAGTGTATAATCCCTTAGGTCTATTAAACCTTGGAACACTTACATCTATCCATGCAAAATAATTGGTATTAAATGGATTTTCATCAATTGTCTTATTTACTAAAAATAATTTACTAGTCCAAACTGTAAATACTTTTCTAAATGAGTCTTCTCCTGATTGCTTATATTCTCGTTGATAGTGAACTAACCCTTTTTCTTTAATTGTGTTTATTTTTCTTAGGCTAACATTGTCTTGAAGTTTACATGTTTTTAAATAATCATTTGATAAATCGTAAGTTTCAAGTGAGTCAATCGATATTTTTTTGTAAATGATATTATTTGTTTGAATATATTGTTTTATATCAGACAAAACATCATCATCATCATAAAAAAATACTATATTACAATTTTTTAAAATAGCGAATGTTTTAGGAAATAGTTTTTTGTAATGATCATGATAAGAATGTTTAACATTATTTTTTATTTTCCAGTAACCGCAAATATATGTTGTCATATAGTCAATCCAGATATTTTTTTGGGCTCACTTAATTTAAATAGGCGCTAGATACGCTGAAATTAAAGAGTTTGCTCTTGATTTATCTTCCTAAGTTTTAAATTCGAAGAAAAATGAACGAGGTATAATTGATAATCGAATATACAAGTTGAACGATATTATAATGAATTATAAAAGAACCAACAATCCAAAATTATTTAGTGGTACTTATTGGGGTAATTTTACTGAATTACATTCAAAAAACACCTCTGATGTATCAATTATTCAGAACAGGGATCGGTTCGCAAATGAGTTTGACATAAAATCACTTGGAACTCTACCAGATTATAAGAAACTTATTCCATCTGAATATAAGAAACGCTACCCATGGCGTAATATCGACAGTTTCGAGGAATTTCTTCAAAATTCTAATTGGGTAGATCATCTTGAGATTTATAAGACAAATGGTAGCAGCCAAGTAAAGTGGATTATTATCAGTTCTCCATACGATGATGGCTACTACTACTACGACGAGCACATCTCTAATGGTTTTAGCAAACTACCATATAGTTTGTATTCTACTGATTCTACTACTTATTTACTTAAAATTGGCAAAGGGGGTATTTTACTATGATTTTGAAAGTTATTAAATTTTTCGTTTTTTTACAGAACGATAGAATTTATATAGCATTTTTATCATATGAAAACGTAACGTTTAGAGTTCCTGGCAAATGTTTTACTATATATGTTGCCATTTCCTCCCATGTTTTAAATATACAATCTTCATTGTTATGATATAGTTTATAATAATCCAAGGCGATTATGATATCACATTTATTTACTATCAAATCTGTGACTCCACAAACATATATGGCTTTATTTAATTCATTTAGATTTAACCAATTACACTGACGTTTTCGTGATGTTGTCGCACCAAACTCGTTACCCAAAATTTGTAATTTTTCTAAAAGAGGATCGTCAGATTGAAACTCCATATTACCAACATAAGTTGTATAGATTTTAGCGACACCATAAACCTTATCGATATTACTTATCGGAAAACCACAAGATACAATTGTACCTACATGACAACTACTCGATGTAACATACGGATATTTCCCAAAGTCTATATCTAAATTGAAACCTTGACTTATTTCAAAAAGTATTGATTCATCAGCCGCGCCGGGTCGGCCCATTGATGGATTCAAAATCTCGTACGAATCAACCATATTCCATTCTTCATTCAATTTTAAATCCTCTACTCTTGTGCCACGTCTATCATATTTATCACGATACGCTGGACGAATCCCACATTTCGTTGAACCAATTGTATCTGTATTACAATCCTCCTCAATATGACATTGTTTAATTATATGCGCATTATACGACAGATATAGACGTTTTGACACTTTTTTTTCTGGTTCAAACGAAATTGCGTCTTCAACCATCTTTATTTCATTTTCTAATTTTAACATATCTATCACACAATTCGGACCAATAAGACATTTCATATCTTTATTAACCGCTCCAATCGGTAATTGATGTAAAACCAGTTTTTTTTCATCAATATAAATAGTATGACCCGCATTCGGACCACCATTGGCTTTTACTGAAAAGGTGTAATTGTTATTCTTCAATAAATGATTTACAACTTTCCCTTTTCCCTCATCACCATACTGTAATCCTACAACAATATGATTCACCATGATATTTGGAATATTATCTACAATTAAAATTACACGCAATAACAAATTAAACGTTTTTAGCTATTTTTGTAAATATTGATTATGTATTTGGTATTTTAAAATTGAAATCCAAACTTTTGTAATGTTTTTGATTGTAACTTTTCAACAATCTTTTTTGTTTCATCATTATAGTATATATATATTTATTTTAAAATTAAAATTGTAATTTTGTCCCATTTTAAAGTTTCACGGGTGTAAAACGCCTCCTATAATGTAATAACAGAAATCTCTTTGGTTTTATAATTACCTATTTTAACCGCATTATATTTTTTTAATGGTAGTAAATTACAGGTTAATGGGCGGAATCGTTTCCACAAGGCCATCACCTCATCATTTTTTGATTGTCTACAACAATTAACCAATAAGATATATTTAAATTTTTTACTTTCTATTAAATAATCCATAAATATATATATATCATCAGTCGCCCAGTGTTGGAGAACATCTTTTAATATGCACATATCTCCTTCTACAATACTTTCCTTATTTGTATGAAAATCAAGATGCTTAAAAGTATATTTTGGTTCTGGATGTTGAGTTTTATGATAATCAATAACCTTTTTATATACATCATAACCAGTATATAAAATATCTACATCATCATATAATGCTCTTCCACTTTTAAAATCTCCACAACCTAAATCTACAATAGTATTAATCTTTTTATTCTTAATAAAGCCTTTTACCTTGTTTATATATGGTTTATTATAATCTACACTCCCACCATCACCACTGCTACCTGAATAATTACCATTTTTATTATCTCCCCAGACCTCATTTTCATATATTTTTGTAAAAATATCTTCCATTAATAATACATATATAAAGTATACCACAAAAAAAACGCTGTGCGGCTCAATCGCTTCTTTATAGCGGCGCTAAGCCGCGCCTAAATGAATTCGCCTATATAAAAATCTATTTTAATAGTAATAATGTTTATGAATAGGAGAACAAGGCGTAAAATAAAATCTAATAACAAACCTAAAACCCTTGTGCGTTCTCCTTCATTTGATATCGCAATTGTTGGGGGAGGAATTGCTGGTCTTTATTGTGCTTATAAACTATCAAATACATTCAAAGTTGCCCTTTTTGATGATAGAAGCTACATAGGTGGTCGTATATATACGCACCCTATTGGATATGAAGTCGGTGCCGCTCGTTTTAATAATAGCCATAGATTATTGATGGATTTAATCAATAGTTTTGAACTAAATTATACACAAATACCTAAAAATATAGATTATATTGACGAGAGTGGTAAAAGGATAAACAATTCACACGAAGTATTTGATTCAATGTTACAAAAAATTCTAAATAAAACTACTGTTAACAACAAATTGAAACAACTATCATTTTACGAACATATTGTAAAAAAATCGTCAAAAGAAGCGGCCGACTTGATGGTAGATATGTTTGGCTATCACAGTGAAATTAAAGAAATGAACGCTTATGACGCATATAAGACATTTAAGAATGATTTTGGAAACATTCAATACTACTTTTTAAATGAAGGTCTTAGTGAATTATGCAATAGGATGAAGAAACGTATTGAATTGAATGGTTCTACCGTTTATTTGAAGAAAACAATTAAAACCGTTGTCAAAAAATATGATGAATATTTTATTCTTAACGAAAAATTTAAAGCAAATAAAGTGGTTTTTGCCGTCAAACCATATCAATTGAAACAGTTTCCAATATTAAAACCCATTCATAAACACATAACATCGATATATCAAGCACCATTAATACGAATATATGCTATTTACAAACCAGAACATAATGGCAAAGTATGGTTTAATGATCTAAGAAGGACAACAACAAATAACATATTAAGGCAAATAATACCAATTAATCGTGAAAAGGGTCTTATTATGATATCATATACCGATGGTAAAGATACAAGACCGTTCGTGAAATCAAACTTCCAACTTAAATCAAAGAGTGAATTAAAGAATATAGTCAAAAATAATCTAAAAATTGTTTTCCCTGATATAAACATACCCAACCCCATTTATTTTAAAGCGCATTTGTGGTCTGTAGGTTGTCATCATTGGAAACCTGGATATAATTCCAAAAAAATACAAAAAGATATATTTAATCCTGTTGAAGATGTATTTATTTGTGGTGAGGGTTTCTCGTCAAAACAAGCGTGGATGGAGGGTAGTCTTGAAAGCGCGCAAGCGGTTGTGAAAGAGTTATCAATGTAAAGTCTTCAAAAAGAAAATCTTATAAATAATTATATGGCTCATAAACTTATCGGAGTGGGTTTAATTGTAGCAGCGCTATCATTGTTAGTTGTTATTTGTTTATATTTTAACAATCATGTTGATAATTTTCGTGTTATTCCACAATGTAAAAATATAATTTCAAGACCCGATAGGCCCGATATCTTAAATAGACGAGACCGCGAACACGCAAGTTGGCCAACGTGGCCGAAGTCGAAGTACTTTTACCGACCACAACATGGATGTCATAGCCGAACTAACAGCCATAAATGTCATCACTTCTTTGGATATGATAAGACCGATAAAAAATTCTATCCATGTAAAGCACCGCTCAAAGATAGAAAGACCGGAAAAAGAGAGGGTAGATGTCAACTTTGGAAAAAAACAGAATGTTTAGCTCCTGAATTAGAAATACCTGAGTCTTTAAAACCTGAGTCTTTAAAACCTGAAACTGTTACTAAGACCGTTACAGTCTACACGAAAAGAAAGGAACCTAGAAAGATTGTAGACACCAAAACAGTTAAAACGGGCGTTTCTATAGGAAAAATGGAAGGACCTGTCGCTCCAGTATGTGGAAAAGATAAGTATGGGAGAGTTGCCAACAGTAAGGTAGTTGCAGCTTGTAATAAGTGCTTCCTTAAAAGAGGTTATCAATGTAGTTCTGACGGTTCAAAAATGTGTAAAATTTCATCGGGTCGTAAAGCGTGTGGAGATTGGAACGATGCACTACATGGCAAAATGGCCGATGTATGTAATAAAAAATACAGGGACGAATGTGTAAAATGTTCGAAAGGACCAACTTACACAATCAACGGTCGCAATTATTTTAAAGAATGTTTAGATAAGATTAAAGTTTAAGCACTCATCGGAGCACTGATTTTTCCAGCTGATTTATAATCAATTAATTCAAAATCTTTAATATCATAATCTTCCCATTTATCCTTGAAATTAATCTTAATTTTAGGTTGCTCCAAAATTGGATTCCTTAATTGTTGTTTAACGGCTTCTTTGTGATCGGCATATACATGTGCGTCTCCAATGCTGTGAACTACGCCTCCAGGAGCCAAATCAGTTTTAGCGCACATCATATGAAGGAATACTGAATAACTAAACATATTGAAAGGAACCCCCAAGAACATATCGGCACTTCGCTGATAAAACTGCAACCAAAGTTTATCATTTGAATCAACATACCATTGTATCATGTTATGACACGCCGGAAGTGCAGACTTATCCAAATCAGGTGGATTCCAAGCGCTCATAATAATCCGACGTGAATATTTATCATTCTTCAACATATTAACACATAATTCTAATTGATCTACACCTTGACCGCTATAATCTGTATCACAATCAACATATTTAGCACCAAAGTGGCGCCACTGAAATCCATAAACTGGTCCTAAATCACCGACACGCCGTTCTTTCAACCCACGCGAGTCCAGAAATTCTCTAGTTGAATTTCCGTCCCAAATATGAACGTTCTGATCTTGTAGAATTTTATTATTTGTATCACCACGAATAAACCAAAGTAATTCTTTAATACACGTTTTCCACGCCATCTTCTTTGTCGTCAACAACGGAACCAACCCATCAGAACAATCATATTTAAGTTGAAGACCAAATGTAGAATGTGTTAAGCCATTTCTACCTTGACGTGCCGGAAGTTCCAAAATGTGTTTCATAGCGTTTAGATACTCTTGTTCGTAATTAGTTTTAAAATTGATGCGTTTATACGTGAAATGTGTCATTTCAATTTCATTAATATTCAAATTATCGGGACCCGGCGGATAGACAATCACTAGTTCTTTTTTTGACTTATACTGTGAAATAATTTTAAAGTCTTCCAATGGTAAGTTAATATATACACTTTTATCATCGTTAGGATTTGAGACGTCGTCAAATTCGGTAATATATAGTTTTGTAATTTTATTACAATGACAACTCTTGAATAGTGATTCAATTAATGAAGCACCACCAATGAAACATGGTTCATCAATAATATCAAAAACATCGTCAAGATTGCTAACACAAATTACTTTATCAATATTTTTGACGTGATTTTTAAAACTTTCATCATTAGAGACAATAATATTTAATCTGTTTGGCAAAGGTTTCATATTATCAGGAAGAGATACCCAAGTTTTACGGCCCATAACAACATTTCCAAATGTTCTTGTCAATCGTGAGAATATATTCAAATCGGTTTTAGATTTGAACGCAAGATCTCCGTCATATCCAAACAGATTATGTTTATTTTTTGCAATAACAATAGACATAATGTTCTTTATAATCTATTATTTAACTAACTTACATCATTTTTAAGTTCTTCTGATTTTTTTAAAAACTCTTTCTCAACGTCGTTATTATCGTTATATTTTTCAACACAACTTTTAGGAATTCTGTTTGTTAAAAATTCAGGAATACCAAAGGCTTCTTTATAATCTTGTAGAATAGGGAAATTACTTGATTCCAAATCATCAATACAAATTATTTGATTATCATTAGATGTAATGTGGTGTTCTATTTTTGGTTCATCTGTTTCAATATTAGGATTATATTGAAGTTCATGAGAAAAATTTCCAGCATATTCTGACGGTATTATGTCATACCCATTGTTTTGAAGTAAATTATCATCTTCATCGCGATCTTTTTCTTTATTTTCTTCCCATGCGTTATGAAATTTTTTTATATCATCATGTGTTTCGATAAAAATATCCATAAAGCATGGCATTTCCGTTAATTCATCTAATTCTTTTTGGCTTTCTTTTTGTAATTCTTTTAAATCATCACATTCATTAACAATCTTAGTTTCATCACGTAATTCAATATTTTTCATAATTCGCCTGTATGCATTTTGGACGGCGACCATTTCAGCACAACCTGTTTTTCTGTCAAGACATGAGTTTCTGTCAGGATGAACTAACAAAGACAAATTATAGTATGCTTTTTTGGCATCTTTTTGAGTAGCATAATCTGGATCCAAGCCAAACATTTCATAGTCATCGTTCATAATTGATAATTAATAAAAATTTCTATTTATATAACCGTTCCAGTCTAAATCACTCTTTCAAATATGGGATAAAATCCAGATGTCATATTTCCTCGGGTTTCATCAGGAGACATAGTTTGATTAAAGGTAGTAATACCGTCTTTAGCATATGTAATTATTCTGAAAAGCACCCCAATATTTTGCATACTCTTCCATCGTAAAATTTTAGTATCATTAGATTGGGAATATTGTTTGATGTCATTATCGCTTATATCGGGTTTAGCAACATATATGCTATAGTTCCGAGGTAAATCATAAAACGGAATACCATTTTCAGTTTGTGTTCCAATTCCCTGTATAGTAATAAAATCGGAATATGGATAAAGCTTGCCTTGAACGAATGTGCCTGTAATTTTGAATAATTTACCATCTCCTGGTCTAGCTAACAAATAGTAGTGAGTACTATCGGGAAATAATCCCTTAAATTCAGTGGAATAATAAAATTCAGAGAATGTTGGCTTAATTGTTTCGTTTTTCGCAAAGAAGGTGTAGAGATCATTGCTAATTATATCACGTAAACTTTGAGCCGCTAATGGTATAATTTGCTCTGTCGTCCTATCTTTAACAGATGGTAGATTAATAATATAATCTTGTAAATTGTAGATATTTAAGTTACAATAATATCTCATAATAACGTATTTAGAGCCATCGTTGTTTTTTACATGAAGTGTAAAGTCTTCTATACCCCTTATTACATCATAGCTAGTATCAATATTCCCTCTGGTATTGTAAACTGTTAATGAAGATTGATAAACATCAGAGCCGTTAAGAAAATGACCTGAATATTCAAAGTTCGTATTATTCGGTTGTATTGTAATAAAATAATAGGCTATAGCACTTGGAAACGCGACATTAAGTATACTATTTGATGGGTTATTATAGTTAAATGATGAATAAGCAATCCAAACAGGCAAGATACTGGGGTCCATATCTCTCTTAAAAGACCCGTGTTTAGGTTATATCATTTTTATGATATAAAGTGCGATTAAATATAAGGTTGTTTTAAAATTATTAAAATAAGGAATGAAGACGTTTCATAATGATGAGCCAGTGGTGTACACAATATCAAATTTTATTGATGACAAAACATGCGACCATTTTATAAGTATTGCAAGAAATAAACTAAAACAGGCCCTTGTATCATCAAATGATAAGGGTTATGTTTCAAGAGGAAGAACCGGTAAAAATTGTTGGCTGCCACATAGTTATGACTCAACTACTAAAAAAATTGCTGAATTAATTGCGAACGAAGTCGGGTTACCTGTTAAAAATGCGGAGTCATATCAAGTGATTTATTATGGACCAACTGAGGAGTATAGGAATCACACAGACAGTTGGGATCACGATTTATCCGAAAAGGCACGAAGATGTTTAAGATTTGGTGGACAAAGAATGATTACAGCTCTATGCTATTTAAATACAGTAGAAGAAGGGGGACATACACGATTCACAAAATTAGATATAAATTCATCTGCTGAAAAAGGTAAATTATTAGTATTTCATAATGTATTTAAAGGCACTAATAAAAAACACCCAATGTCAGAACATGCTGGAACTCCCGTATTAAAAGGTGAGAAATGGGCGTTTAATTTATGGTTTCGTGAAGATGATTTCAAAAAAATTGTTTACAATCCCCCAGCACCGGATCCAACTCCAAGTACTACAAGTGCGACCCTTCCCCCACAATTAAAAATGTCCAGTTTCCAAAAATCAGAAGAAACGGGTTCCTTGGCACTTTACGATAATATTTTGACTGTTTCCGACGTTGCAAGGTTTAATAGTGTTCTTACATTTGATAAATCAACTGACAGAAAAACTTGTCAATGGTTAAAAAATGCCGACTATCCTGAAATTTCCAACAAATTCGCAACTCTTTTTGGCACTGACATAGCGCATTTGGAAAATATGTGTTTCGTTCAGTATCCAGCAAATTATATACATAACTGTCATCACGACGCGTTTGCAACAAATATACCAAATTCAAAAGTCTTTTCAGAACGCCAAGGGCAGCGCTTGAAGACAATTACCGGTTTTTTGAATGACGGCGTCATGTATTCATTTCGTAAATTAAACCGTGATTTAACTCCTACTGCAGGAGCTGTTATAACATATGATAACGTTTTTCCAGGAACTATTGTTCGTGATGATCGTGTAGAGAAAAGAATTACAAATACCACAAATCAACCAGTTGTAATATTTCATGTATTTTGGCGTGAAAGAACAAGAGACACTAATTTTAGGCCACCACCTCCCGGATTAACGATTCCTCCAATTACAATAAATAGCGATGGAAAAGCACAACTCGTTCAACCAGTAAACAATCAAGTAAACAATCAAACAATATCAAATACTGATAAAGAAGATTACGGGATGACTCTTAAAGTTGCTTACGCAGGCTTTCAGAAAGGAAATATTTCAAAAGGAGGTTATAAATCTTTAACATTTTCAAATATACGAACACCTTGGGAAGATGTCACACAAACAGCTCTTGATATGCTAAAAATGCGTGATGACAATTTTGGACTTTTACAAAAAGAACGATTAACTGATACATATAATTTTGACGAATTCACACCAGTTATAATTAATAACGCAGTCATTCCTGATGCTGCTAAAAGAATCGCGCATTATTATAAAAATGCGATTGACAATAACCTAATTCCTTTTGGGGATCGTCAATCAAAGCGTTTCAAAACACGAAATGATCCTATAGCAAGATTACTTCAATATGAAATACTGCCGTTAGTTGAAAGATTTACAAAACAAAAATTAATGCCAACTTATACTTATTTGAGTTGCTACATAAAAGACGCAGATTTGCCAGCTCACACTGACAACCCAGAATGTTTAACAACTGTGTCATATATGCTCGACAAACCTGAAGGTACTTCGTGGCCAATTTACTTTGATCCAACTAAGCAACCAACGAAACATAAAGGTCGTTACTCAGAACCTTATTTTCCCCCAAATGAAAAATGCATTGCTTGCGATTGTCAACCAGGTGGCTTCATGGCTTTCGACGGGACTGATCACTTACATTATCGATTACCATTAGAACATGATTATTATTACCTTTTACTGCTCCATTACAAACCTCGAGACTAAATTAATAAAAATGATTTAATCTATTCCCATTAAGTAGAATTAAAGTATATTATGAAAATTCCTTATGTAGATTTTAAGAAAATTACATCAAAACAAGAGTTAGACAACTATATTAAAGAAATTGATAATGGTCTTCTTATTTATGGTGAGCCCAAACACCAACCAAGCCCTATTAATAAAGACGACGCTTTAATAGTTGTATTTGATGACGATGGCAAGCAAGTTAAATTGAAGTATAAGTATTATATTACACCAGAAGGTCATAGATATCGTTTAAATAAGAATAATGAGAAAATGCTAATTGGTGTAAACACCGGGCTAAGATATAATATTATATTAGAAAATGGAGACACAAAAGCCTACCAATCTTATAAATTAAAATTATGGTCTTATTATCCACATTTAGATTGGAAACCATTCTGTCAAAATCTTAAAATCAACACTAATCAAACGGCAACAATAGACCATATTCTACAAAATAAAGACAATAAGTGTTGTCATTATAAATATTTGGAAGTCGTCCCCAGAAGCGAGAATTCAACGAGAAGCAACTTTTCTAAGCAAGCAGACGAAACTTATATAAAATCAGCGAGGTCAAGATGCAAACCATTTACTATGAAGCTAGATGGAAAACAAATAGGAGATGTATTTCACACGAGCAATGATGCTGTTGATTATTTAAGTAAAGAGCATAATATCAATATTGTTTCAGGAAATATAAGTGATTGTCTCAATGGAAAGCAAAAAACTGCTTACAAAGGAAGACTTACAGGCGCATATACAGAAGAGTATTTAAATTCACAAAAGGATTTAGATGATGAAATATGGAAAACATTGGAAGAGTGTTTTCAAAAAGAGGCAATAAAACAGAAAACTGGTCGTAAAACGCCACCGAAAGCAATTTCAAATAGGGGAAGGGTTATGACTAATAAAGGGATAAAAACTTATGGAAGTAATCGCCCTGGTGCCAAATATAGTGTATATAATGCGGTTGGCATCCGTACTCTTGTCTGGCTCGCATTTTCCACAGTT
>CERI01033569.1_pt1 | contig 14929 bp, 13 predicted proteins | sample 350261 | NCBI WGS metagenome assembly CERI01 (sample SAMEA2620979, study PRJEB7988) | marine metagenome | isolation source: saline water (ENVO:00002010), including
ATTCTGTAAAATTATCTATTTCTTTCTGATACTTATCTAGTAACTTATCATCTATGAATTTATCATCACTGTTTAGAGTATTCATGTATTTTTGGATAGTATCCATATATCCATTGATACCGTCTTTTTGTTTTTTTATATAACCTTCATAATCATCGGCACACTCTTTAGCAATGCTTTCTAGGATCTTAATAAGTGAGTTATCCATACGATCATCTTCATAGATATCTTTTACAGTTGTAACACCAATACAATCATCAAATGTCCTTTCTTCATCAACTTTTTTATCTGTAAACTTTACAGTTATATGACAACGTTTTCCTCTCATTTGCCCCCTTTGAATAAGGCTACCAACTTCACCTACTTTTGAAATCGGATATCGTGTGTTACACATACGTCCGTTCCTGTAAAAGTCAATACCAGGAACCTTAATACCTTCACGGCCAAGGTATGGATTAAATGTAATCCTTTTCTTTAATATATATGAGTTTATAGTTGCGAATGATTTTTCTTTTTGATCTTTAGAAATCACAAATAGTTCATCTCCATCCCCCTTATGTATATATACTGTTTTCTTTGAAATATATTCTTCATATGGTGAATGATCTTGTGGTATGAATGTATCTTCTTTTGTATCAGAGATGAAATTAAACCTTACCGTTTTAGGTGTGTCATGATACCCCCTTATGATATGTCTTTTCAGATCTTCAAAATCAAAACCAGAAGTATTAGAATTTTGAGAACTAAAAGTGAAATATATCTTGAAACTAGACCCTGAAAGACCTGTTGGATTATCTAATATTTTCAAAGGGACAGTTGGTTCCCAGGTATTTTTTTCTTCCATCTGACGAAAATTTGTTCCGCATGTATATGTTTTATTTCCAATATGCGTTATTAGTTTAAACATATCGGACATAGCTATCACAGCCTTGTACCCACCTTTACCATGCTTACCAATCGTGGTTTCAGTTGCTTGTTTATTTGTTTGTCCGAGTCTAAAGAACCTTTCAATACTCTCAAGTTCTCCAAAGCCAGTTTTAGAATTATCTGATAATTCTATATATGGCCTTGACATTTCGGGGCAATTTTTAACATATTTAATAGTGATATCATCCGCACCCCCCCATCCAATCATATTGTCAGTGATTTCTAGTACACCGGTATTGATACTGGGTCCATCTTTGATGATATCATCAAAGCGTGATTTTACAGTTTCATCATATGTATCGTTCATTTTGGCTTTATTTGTTTAATTATATAATCATTTTAAACAAAATCAAATTTGCAAAAATGAAAGCAGAGACCCTAATTCTTTTGAGCAAGCATTAAAACGAGTTGAAAAAGAATTCATTAAGTAAGAACATTTAATCCTTCATCAAAATCATTAAAAATTAAAAAATTTGATTCCATGATATTTTTTTATCATTACAATACAAAACAAAACAATACAAAACAAGAGATTTAGGATCATCGTGAACAGATCCTTGCTAACATACCCTTGCGAACAGAAAAATATGAATTCCCAGAACAACTGGGCAGAAATGACCGATGAAGAGTTGGCTACCGCCGCTTACGGCGAAGGGATACCACCAGAATCCCTTAAGGATGAAGAAGAGAGCAGAGAAACAATGGTTATTACCGTATCCATGGACTCAGAAACCACGCAGATGCCCTTCGGTACAGTAAACACTGGACCATTCTTAGAATTATTTTGGCGAAAGACAGGTGCCGATTGTGATGGCGAAGAAGAATTTATGCTACTCCCTGACGGCCATACATATTTGATCAGTCTAGCAGTCCATTGCGAATAAGAAAACATTCTCCTCTTAAATGAATTTAAATTTGATTATATGATAGTTTTTTATCATTACAAAACAAACAAAACAAACAAAAATAAAGCGAGTTAATGACTTACTTTACATCTTGGGATGTGAATACTTTCTTGTGCTTGATTTACTGGGGTCTTCCGGGTGATGTTGTGAAAAGGATGATGAAGGTCACGAAGAAGACACATGAAGAATTTTCTTTTAGCGAAGCTTTAAGCTATTGGACCACTAACTCACCATCATTAGTTAGGCGGAGATTGACACAGCCTTTTGAACATTTGTCGGTAAGTTTGAAATTCCAAATGAATAGCACTTTGGAATTTCAAAATACAAGAATTCATGTCTTTAAAAGAAGACTTAATCTGACAAAAGAGTTCAAGCAAGAGTGGAGACAACGGTCAATAGAAGATAGACAGACGAAGGTAATTGAATGGTGTGATTTCGGTTCGGAACAAGAACAAAATAGACATCAGAAGAGATTAGAAAAAAACGTACCCCGAGTAGCGAGAGAAACACGAACAGAATGGATTCTGAGATCTTCTAAGAGAATGGGAAAGTATACAAAAAATCTATGGAAAACTTGGGAAGCAGGAGCAGGGGCATCTTCTTATTATTTCGTAGGTCAGAATAGAAGAAATTCTATTAGTAAATGGTATGAAGGTATTCACCCAGGTAGATTCTTCTTATTCTATAAAGTAAACGAAATCATACAAGAAAGAAATGGAGGAGTTCAAAGAGCCCCTTGTGAAGATGGTTACAGATATCCGCGAACGCCTATCTTTGATTGGGGACCCTATGAACAATTGATAGAAGATCTTAAATGTATTGATGGACCGGGATTAGGTGAGTCGGGACCAAATATTGAGCATATTGATGATACCTTTCCTAAATGAATTTAAATTTGATTACATGATAATTTTTTATCATTACAAAATTTATACTGAATACTTATTCTTCATAATCATGTCTCTATTGAGGCAACTTTTCAGATTGAAGATAGGTAAGAGTTATCCTGAAGATCTTGATGATATATTATTCCAGCTGCTTCGTAAAGAAAAGCACCCACCTAAACCTCTCCTCCAAGATATCAAGATGTTATGGTTTACACCTGGCGATCATAGTGATGGAGGTGGGTGTCTATTAGAATGCTTAGAAGAACCACATTATACTTATAGTGTAGAAGATTATGCCGAACATTATGATGATAATTTTGCTCGCAGAAGAGCTATGATACAACTTCGTTCAGTAGTCGGCGAATCCGCAAGAGAGTATCCAGAACATACAGCAGTAGATATCATTAATATTATCCGTAGATTGAGAAATGGTGAATTAGGTTTTGAAATCATTGAAGATGATGCTGGTTGGTCAACCGGTAATCTAGATTTATATGACATCGATACAACATCCTTGATTATTTATAAGGAAGAGATTATGCCAAACGATAAATGTAAAAATAACATAGAAAATTTCTTAGACGAACATATGTATCCAAATTTGATACCACTTGATAATGATTCTGGATTTATCTGGTTACCTATGGAATTCGGTGAAGAAGATTATGGAAGACTTATATTAAAACAAGAGGGCAATATGAATAAAAATTTTTGGAACAGAGTAGGCGTAGACTTATTTTATTAGAATTTTAATGAATTATTTTATTGATTAATTTTTGATTTAATGTCTTTTTGTGTAATTCGACTAGTTTTACTCTTAATTCAACAGGATTAGTTGGAGTATATCTAGGATCACCCCCGACATTATAATGATTAAACCCTTTAAACCAAGAACCATTGTTTTCATATAAATGATAAATAAAATCATCACATTGCCATTCAGTGATCTCCGGTGGATAGACCCATCCAAACATCTCATAATGATTTTTATGTAGTAAGAATTGAGTTGGAATAGCAAAATTATTACTATATCCAGCAGAGTAACCAATATTATCGTTTTCTTTTAATTTGTTTATAAAAATAGTTAACCAGTTTGGATTTGGATCAAATCTAATATCATCTCCGCAAACCTGATAATATTCAAAACCATTATCAATACATGTATCTGCTAAGGAATTCCATATATGAGTTGGTTTTCCCTTGAATGATTTATCAAAAGATATCCATTTAAGTGAAATATCATCATCATATGAATCTGGTAAATCAATATTACTATATAATTTATCATCATCATCATATCCAATATAAACTGTGATATTATAATTCCGTGTCAATTCGGTGATACTTGGTAGAAATATTCTATTTAAATAACATTCATTAAAACTTTTCCAATCTCGTTTATTACTTGTTGTTGGTACAAGAAATGCAATATCAGTTTTATTTTCACTGAATAAATTATCTAAGGATAAAGTTGTAATATATTCAGATATTGATATTTTATTATTAAAATTTGTAACAGATTTGTCTTTTCCTAATCTCTGTTTAATAAAATTAAGGATCATTGATAATTCTTGCCATGATTTTAAATGTTTCATTTCATCATGATTAATATAAATATCACCCTCTTTCTGATAATCACTGAAAAAATAATTTGGATTATTATCGGGTGTTTTAGTGATTCTTAAATTACCATTTGATAATTTTTCGTGTTCCGGGATAAATGTAACATAATCGCGATCAAATCCAGAAATATTAACATGATCATGGTGTTCTAAGGCAAATATCACAGATGATGAACCACTACAATAATTATTTGACAGCTTAAAAATACTGTCTGTATTTGGTCTTTTCAAATCCTCTATAAATAAGACTGAACCATCTTTGGGATAGTCTTTCCAAATATTTTTTACTGATTCACTTAATAAATATTTCTTGCATTTTTTCATTTTCACATATTCAATTACTTCTGGATTAGTTTCACAAACTGTTTTATTAACGCATACGTAATAAGTAGGATGAATATTTAATGTATTCCATTTGCGAAAGGCTAAACAACAACCGACCCATGATTCATATCGCGATACAAGCTGTGGTAAATTTAGATTTTCAATAGATTTCCCATTTCCTAAAACTAAACAACTCATTTATATTTAAAAGAATTATATTTACTTTAAATATATTTATGAAACCATCTAGTTTTTGCACTATATGTACATCTCCATGCGCATTTGAATTAAAAGGTTTATTATTATCATTATCTTTATATCATACAGATGAAACAATATATATAATGTCAGATAGTAAAACCAAAAAGTCCATTGAAGAGATGACACCAACACCAAGATTGAATATTAAATGGTTTATTGAATTAGATGAATATGATGGAATGAATCGAATGATTATGGTTGATAAAGGTTTATGGTCTAAATTTCAGATGTCAAAACCTAATATTATTAAAAGGGCACTTGAATATGAAAAAGACACATTATTTTTAGATAGTGATATCATAATATTAGATGAATTAAATGATATAGATAATACTAAAGAATTAGGTATTTCCCCACAATTTATTAAGCAAGAAAATATTGATGAAACCGGATATTATAACGGAGGATGTTTATGGACTAATTCTAAAAATATTCCAGATGATTGGATAAAATATACAGAAACATCGAGATATTTTGATCAAGCATCTATTGAAGATTTAGTAAAAAAATATCCTTATTTTGAATTTGGAGATAACTACAATTTGCAATGTTGGAGATTATATTTATCACCAGAGGGACCCATGAAAATATCATCATATTTATCATCAGATAAAGGAATTGTAATGTATAAAGATAAACCGTTGAAATTTATTCATACTCATTTCTTAGATAGACGGTTTGACAAATTCAATAATATATTATTAAATCATATTAACAATGCGAAATTATATAAAATATTATTGATCATTTTCAGAGTTATTAATGATAAATGGATAATACAAATTCCAAAACAACCAATACAAGGTTTATTTTATCATAAAGATGATAGTTATAGAGAATTAGCATGTTTATTAAAAATGAAAAATAAAGATGTTGATATTGAATATAGTTCTCATTCTGGTCATTGTTGGTTAAAACCAAATATTTTAACATATGATCGTCCAACATTAGAATGGTGTAATAATGAAATAAGTAATTCTGCGTTATTTTTACTTGGTAATGGTTGTATCAAACAAGAAGGAGAAGAGTTAACAAAAGCAGGAATCAATGTTAAACCATGGATATTCTGGCCAAGGAGACCAATAATAGTAGAAAAAATATTAGACGAAAAAAGTATTCTAAATTATGAAGAAAGAGATATAGAATCAATCTTTATAGGTAATTTTGAAAATCCAGTTCAGGAAAAATATAGAAATATTAATGAAAATTGGGAAAATGTTCTAAGTGAATATCATTGTACAAAAGGTGATAAACATAAATTTACAAATGAAGAATATTTAATGAAATTAAGAAGTTCAAAGTATGGATTGTGTTTAAGAGGATATGGTTCAAAATGTCATCGCGAAGTGGAATTAATGGCTTTCGGAACAATACCTGTTATAACTCCTGAAGTATCAATTGAATCATATATGGACCCATTAATAGAAAATGTTCACTATATACGAGTAAATAGTCCAGATGAATTTAAACAAAAAATATCTGAAATGAATGAAACTAAATGGAATGAAATGAGCAAAGCATGTTATGAATGGTATCAAAAGAATGTTTATAGTAAAAACTGTTGGAATAATATGATTAAAACTATTTTATATTTAAAGATATAATTCCTGTTTTTAGTTGTTATTCATTTAATACAAGGTGATGCTATAACAATTGGTAGAGGGGATGATATAAATGATTACAATGAAAAAAATACTCATATTAATTAATATTTTTACAAAAAAAATATTAAGATTATAAGTATTATATACACAATGATGGTAATTGTGATTTTATTTCAAATTATTTAAGTGAAAATAATATAAAGTTTCAATTATTTTTAAAAGATAAAAATTTATTAAATGTATTAAGCGATTTTATATATTCAAAGGTTTTATTTCAGGTATTAGTGCTCTTTCGTATGTAATTTTTTAGGTAATCATGATTTAGTTATAATACCTGATAATGTAAAAAATTCTATGCCAGATAGTGTTATCAGAATAATAAATTATATAAATAATCATGAATAGTATTTAAATATTAACGCATATTCATAAATAAATGTTAAAAAGATTTGGAACTGAATATGGTGGATTTTATTACCCTGAAAATTTAGATGGATTAGATAGTGATAGTATAATATATTGTGTAGGTGCAGGTGAAGATATTACACATGATATAGAAATTGCACATAAATTAGATTCTAAAGTATATATTTTTGATCCAACACCAAGAGCAATTGATCATCTAAAACATGTAAAAGATGTATTAGATAATAGGGTGCAACCAATCAATGATAAAAGATATGGTGGGGGGGATCCTAATTATTGGGATATAATTATGAAAAATAAAATAGGAACTGACAAATTAGAATTATATGAATACGGTTTATATACTAGGAATGATAATCTAAAATTTTATAAACAAACTAATCCTGAATATGTATCACATACATTAGTAGAAAATATGTATGGAGATGAATATATTGAAGTTCCAGTTAAAAATTTAAAAACTATCATGAGAGAACTTAATCATGATAGAATTGATTTATTAAAAATAGATATAGAGGGTGTTGAAAATGAGGTTTTATCACAAATGATAGAAGAAAATATATATCCGAAGTATTTATCTGTTGATTTTGATTCATTAAGGAAAGAACCACATAAATATGAAAATACAGTTAATAAATTAGTTGGTAAAGGATATAAAATATTAAAAGTATCTGGTCAAGATGTATCATTCGTTTTATAATTAATTATAATCTATTTAAAATATTAGTTATTAAATAATGCATGATAATATTGTAATTATACCATATCGCCATAGAGAAGCACACCTCGAATATTTTATAAAACATACAGTTCCTTTATTTCAAAAATATTTACCCAATACAAGAGTTGTTGTTGTTGAACAAAATGATGGAAAATTATTTAATCGTGGAGCAGTGTTAAATGTGGGTTTTAAAGAATATCAAAATAAAACAAAATATTTCTTTACACATGATGTCGATATTAACCCAACTGAAAAATGTATTAAAGAATATTATGTAAATGAAGTGAATGAAGAAAATATAATGGGTATTTACACATCACAATGTGATACATTAGGAGGTATAATAAAAATAAGTGACTCAACCATTCATAAAATAAATGGTTTCCCTAATGATATATGGGGATGGGGTAATGAAGATAAAGCGCTACAAAATCGGTCGGAATTTTATAATATAAACAAAATCACAAATCTAACAAATAAATACAAACATCCTGAATATATATTACGATTTAATGATGTAGATGATAGAAATAGATCAAATAGTAATAAACATTATTATAATAATTATGTTCGTTTTGGGAAATTAAACAATGAACAAAAAAAGGAATTAATAATGTCTTCGGGTCTTAATAATTTAGAATATACAATACTTGAAAGAAAAATGATACATGATATCGTTGAACTTATTAAGGTTGATATTTAAATATATTATTAATTACTTAATAGAATTCAGAATGTTCATAAATATATAAATTTCTATTAAATTTTTTTTCAAAAATTTTATATTTATACTTATCTGTAATATTAAAAGGTTCTAAGTGTAAATTTTTTTCACTGAATCTCCATTTATTAAATATATCATTATTCTCAGAATTTTTACATGAAGTAATACATATAAAATCAAATCCATTTTTTATATTATTTAAAATCTTTAATATTTCATTGTTTTTTAAATGAAATATTACATCTCTCATTAATATAATAGACACTTTATTAAATTCTGAAAATTCAGTTATATCTTCACATAAAAAAGTTCTATTAGGATAATTAGTATTATGGATATCTATTAAACTGTCAACGACATCAACACCGGTATATTTTATATTATCATCTAAAAAAAACTTGGTTTTTTGCATCCATGATAAATCACCACATCCTAAATCTAAAATAGAGTTACAATTATATTTATATATAAAATCTTCTAATAATGCTGTAATCTCTCTTGTATTTTCTAATGATGAACCTGGTCCAGATAATGGTATATTTGAATTATTATTATTCCATATTCCATTCTTATAAATTTCTGTAAATATTTTTTTATTGTCATTCATTTTATAATTTATTTTTTCATATGATTTATTAATAAAATAATTAATAGGCATGTTTCCATTTAATATCTCATTAATTGTTTTATTTTCTAATTTTTTATATACCGAATTTACTAATACCACAAGTGGTTGATATTCGCGGACAATATTTTTATAATTATCATATGGTTTTTCTATAAACTCAGTGATACAATTATTCCAATTAACAGGGTATAAATTATTTAATCCTTCAAATATTTTGTAATCATTATACAATGATGGATTTATATTATACATAGATTGAAGCATTTGACACCCAACTTCTGCCCATTCGATTTTTTCTTTTTTCTTATTCAATATATTATTCAAATTTTTTTTCCATTCTATCATTAAAGGAGTTCTTTTTTTACTACCAAAAATACCATTCCATAATATAGTATTATTTTCTTTAATAAAAAAACCAGTTTTCTTTTCAATTAGTTCAAATAAACTATCTAATGAATCTAAAACAAGTGTATCACTATCTAGCCATATACCACCATAATCACATATAACGTGGACTCTTACAAAATCCGCTTGATGAGCTGGACATAAACTACTAAAATAATCTGGTATATCTTTTATATATTCTCTTATATTTTTGTCGGTTATTAAATTCACTTTATAACCAACACCATTTGTTGTGTGTAAATAAATCATATTTCTTAAAATAGAAATTAGTTTATATTCTTTGCCAACCCAATATAAATAAATATTTCTATCCTGTGGATCCATTATATTTATTATATATATATTATCATAATTAAATCATTAATTTAAACTAATTATATTTAAAATATTATAATGAATATGAATACGAATACGAATATAGCAAATATTGAATTAAGTGAATCTGAAAATGAATTCTTACAATTTAGACATGAAGTTACCCGATATCGTATAATTAAATACATTGAAAATGGTTTATCTTTTGATAAAGCAGTCATCAAAGAAGCAGGTGAAAGTCTTATTTCATATTATGAATATATCAAGGATAATATCAAGGACGAAGACAAACACAAATTAAATGAATTTGATGATATACCTTTGACCTATCATGGTACAGATTTAAACGATTTTGAAAAAGATATCTTTGATAGATTACCAAATATAGGAAAATGGCAATGGTCTAACTATACAAGAGTCTGGAGAGCGCTCGAAGAAGCAGATGAATGTCTCATGGAGTTTGTATATCATGAAGCTAATTATTTATGTCGAGCACCGCAAGAGACTCAAAATATTTAAAAAATACTTATTTATTTAATTAAAATGTGTGGAATATTCTGTCGTATTGGTGATAATATATGTAATTTAGAACTGAAACAATATTTTGAAAGAATTCAAAAAAGAGGACCTGATTATAGTATTTTACAATATATTAATAATATTACTCTGGGTTTTCATAGACTAGCAATCAATGATTTATCAGATTCAGGTAATCAACCATTCTCTGATAATAATATTTATTTGATTTGTAATGGCGAAATATATAATCATGAGATTATAAAAGAAAAATATAATATTCAAACTAATTCTGATTCTGATTGCGAAGTAATTTTATATCTATATCAAAAGATAGGATTTGAAAAAACATGCAATGAACTTGACGGGGTATTTTCATTAATAATATATGATACCAATAAAAACAAGATTTATGTTGGAAGAGATCCGTATGGAGTTAGGCCTCTTTTTATAGGATATAATGGACACGATGATATTTTTTTATCATCAGAACTCAAGTCTATTCACGATTTAACGGTTTATACTAAACAATTTACACCTGGATATTATTCAGAATACGATTTAATAAATAAAACGTCTATTCATAAGAATTATTATGATTTTAATTTAAAAAATGAATATTCAAGTGATAATGAATTTATTCTAGAAGGTATTCGAAGTAGATTAATACATGCTGTACAAAAGAGATTATTATCTGATAGACCTATTGGAGCATTACTTTCGGGGGGACTAGATAGCTCACTAATATGTGGAATTATATCTAAAATTTATAAAGAAAATAAAAAAGGAATATTAAATACATTCGCTATCGGAATAAAGGGGGCTACTGATCTCGAATACTCTTCTAAGGTCGCCAAATATATAGATTCGAATCACCATCAAGTTGAATGTAAAGAAGAAGATTTTATTAATGCTATTCCTCATGTTATTAAAGCCATCGAATCCTATGATACAACATCTGTCCGAGCAAGTGTCGGTAATTATCTGATCGCGAAATATATTAAAGAGAATACGGATATTACAGTTGTTTTTAATGGAGATGGAAGTGATGAGATGTGTGGTGGTTATTATTATATGAGAAATGCTCCTTCATCCCAAGATTTTCAAAATGAATGTAATAAACTGTTAAGAGAAATACATTATTTTGATGGTTTAAGAAGTGATCGGTCTGTTTCATCAGAATGGAGTCTTGAAGCAAGAACACCCTTCTTAGATAAAGAATTCGTTAAATTTGTTATGGATATTGATCCAGAGTTAAAAATGTATTCAGAAGATAAAATGGAGAAATATTTATTGAGAAAAGCATTTGAATCTGATAACATTATTCCAAATGATATCTTATGGCGATCAAAAGAAGCATTCTCAGATGGATGCTCTTCTGAAAATAGATCTTGGCATAAGATTATTCAAGAACATGTTGATAGTATTATTTCCGATGAAGAATTCATTGAAAACAAAGATAAATATAAATTTAATACTCCTATGATTAAAGAAAGCTACTTTTATAGAAAAATTTTTGAAGAATATTATCCCCAAAAAAGCAATGTTATACCTCACTTTTGGTTACCAAATTGGTCTTCACAAAGTGATCCTTCCGCGAGAGAATTAAAAAAAATTATATAACGCAAATCGCAATTTTAAAGTGAGTTAAATTATGTAAGATGCAAATGCGTGAAATAATATACGAAATGATTATAATACATACAGAATTATTTTAAATGGGTAGTGAAATACATGAAATTGATAAACAGTTTAAAAGATATCTTATATAAAGAATAATAGAATGGAAGAAAAGCTAAATGATATTCAAGTTTCCTATAATGAGAAAATTGGATATACCGAGAAGATTTGTTGTTTTAAAGTGAAAACATTAACACAATTAATACCCATATTATTATTATTAGATTCTATGTTTTTTTTTGTTCAGACTTTTTTTAGATGGGGTGCTCCTTGCTTTCTATGGTGGAATAGTGTTGCTACAACAATTACATTTTTTATAGGACATGTCACACGCTTAACTGGTATACCAGTATGTATTTATTCTATTTTGGAGGTTAGAAAGGGTAATATAAGAGGATCAAATATATTATTTAATTATCTTCTTTTACTATTAGGAGCCACTGTTATAGATATATTCTTTTGTATATTTGAAGTAGACTATGTATGTAATAGCGATTCCATTAAGGACTGGAATCAATGCAGTCATGAATGGGGTAAACAAGAATATGAATGTTTAAATTTAGGACAACCATGTATAGCGCCATTAATATATGATAATATGGAACACGATAAAAAAATATGCGAAGATGCTGACTGTGATTATGTAAAGAAAAGCATTCGAACAACACCTGAATGCTGTTCTGATTCCGAATGGGAATATCATAATCCTTGCTCGGAAGAACCTGTAATCAGAACTGCTGTATTTGATACTTCGTGGTGTGAAAACTTTTCAGATTTTTATGATATAGGTATCGGGATTATGACGAGCACATTGCTATTTGGATTTACCTATGTTGTTCATAGTTACAACATGATTGTTACGGAAGCATTAAAATTTACAAATAATCCTATGGAAGAGGATTATGATGATGAATAAGTGATATATATTAAATTTGATATTTATTATTTTTGATTCATAAACAATATTTAAATGAATGATATTGAGATTACTATACTTTTTGCTCTATTTTCATATCTTATTGATTACATGAATTATTTTGAATATAATCCTTATCCAATATTCTTGTTTATTAACTTGTCTGGGATATATTACATCTATAAGAAAATTCATATCGATATTAACATCGGAATAAGATACGGGGATTAATCTTTATTATTCACTATAAATTTGATTTGATAGAATCCATTGATTCATTACAATAACAAACTCTCAAACAAAAATGGTCTTCTTTCAAACTGAAATGATTCACATTTACATCGCCCCTGGATCTGATAAGAATGATACTCACTACAAAAACAAGAAAAACAAACATGTATCAATTCATTCAAAGCGGGTAAGTCACAAGGCTATGCGAAAGGCGAGGAAGCGCGGTCATCTGAAGCAACCAGGTGGTTCTTCATGCGATCAAAGGCGGTAAGTATCTTTCTTTATATTATCATTTTAACGATTATTTTTTATTCTTTTAATAAAAAAAAATTGATACTATAGTGTATCAATTGTTTAATTACAGTAAACTACAGTATCAATCTTACAGAACAAATATATATTCATATCAGCCATGTTGGAAACCATTCTCACTTTTCTCTCTCTTGTGTGCTATTGCTTGCATATAATTCAAAAGAACTAAATTAATTCGTTAAATAATAAGAAGAAGTAATAAATTTGATTTTTTAGTTTTTTATCATAATCAAACTTATACTGAATTGGTCTTAAAAAATCTCGTTCACGAATCCCCCACAATGCCCTCTTCCTCTTCTGTTCACCTTCACCGTACACTCGCGAAGAAGAAGCGTTCTGGTCCGACCCACAAGGAGGTGATGCAACGACGACATGACAGGCGAAAGAAGAAAGAAAAGAAGTTTAGACAAGGAGAAAAGGAATCAATCATCAAGAAATACATGGAACTCAACAAGGTGAATGAAAACACCGATCACAAGTCTGTCGCGATGGCTGTCATGGAACTCGTTGAAGAAATTAAAGAAAATGGGCGAATGAATGACAACATCTATCTGAAGATTATGGATCAGTTGATGGCATTGAATTCTGGGAAAGAAAAGGCTGAAGCGGCAAGACAAGAGCGAGTAGTAGACTACTACATGGATCGCAATGGAAACCAAGCGAATCTTTACAACGATGATCCATACCAATACATGCGGGAGACTGGTATCGGTAACAGAGCATCCACCAGAATCAATCTGTATGAAAGATATTTTAGAAACGAAAGAACTATAGCTTCTTTGCTACAACATCGTATTATTTCTTAGATTTTACTAGAACCGATTGTATTATTAACTCTTATCACCTATTATTTTTATAGTAACAAAGCATAAAACAATGTTTCGTTATTATCTATGAGATCTAATTCAGAAGCATTTGGATTTTTGAAAGCGTCTTTAACAATATTATTTTCATTTAGTAAAATTATACGATTATTATAAATCTTATATCTTTGAATTATATTTTTATCTCTTTGATTTCTAAACGAGTTTATACTGAATAGTATCATTCAAAATTTGATAATATATTAAAGATTTTTTATCACAAACAAACAAACAAATAAAAAAAAGAACTCTTATATTACCAAAATGCCTTGTGAAGTAGGGAAGTCGCTGGGTCGAGGGAAAAAGGGCGGGTCGCGGTCCAGCGCTACTCTTTTCCAAGGTAAAAATAATGGTCTCTCTCATCGGGAGATCATGAATAAGCGACATCAGAAAAAGAAGAAGAAGAATAAGAAAAACGATGGAGAGAGAAAAAAAGAACTCTTGGACGAATACAACAAGCTAAGCGATGTTACCTTTACATCAAAAAAGACGACAGCTCGGGAAATAATGGAAATAGTCGAAGATATCAAAGAAGAAGGGTTGAATGATAAAAATTATCTCGCTATAATGGACGAACTTATGGCTCTCAATAAAGAAGAGCCTGAAAAAGATAATTCAGAAAATTATTCTACTATTCATCATTACATGAATATATTAAACAA
>CERI01117035.1_pt1 | contig 14919 bp, 10 predicted proteins | sample 350261 | NCBI WGS metagenome assembly CERI01 (sample SAMEA2620979, study PRJEB7988) | marine metagenome | isolation source: saline water (ENVO:00002010), including
ACCTTCACCTGCACCAGTAGATGTACCAGCAGCTTCGCCTGCACCAACACCTGCACCAGTAGATGTACCTGCAGCTTCGCTTGCACCAACACCTGCACCTGTGGATGTACCTGCACAACAAAAGAAAACCAGTTTTTTTAACAAGTTTAAATCAGGTATGAAAAATATGTCATCACGAGTCCGAAATCCTTTTAGAACAAATGGACATTCATCAATAATGAATGATGATTATATTGTAATGGGAACACCTGATACTAATGTAACAAGCGACACAAAAGTCGAACCAGAAATAAAGTCGAAACCTCCACCAATCGTAAAAAAAGAGCCTACAGTTGTCTATTATAACGATGCATTAGATACTTTTACATATATTATTGTTGTGTTAATAATATCATTTTTCATTTTTATAATTTTGAAAGATTTATATAGGAGTCTGAAACTATACTACTCAAATATACGAATACCTAAAGTAAAAATGAATATGTTTGATGGAAAAACTTCGTATAATGATGATAACCAATTTGATTCTAATGATTACAGAAACAATAACTGGACAGAATCAATCAAATATATGATTGACAAAAAGAATGAAGTATTAGAGGATGAGTTTAGTATTATACGCAAGTTTAAAGAAATCAATAAATTACCCAATAATTTACATACAAGCATAAGTATAGCAAATATCAAAGATTCAGATGATGAATACGAATATAATAAAAAAGATGGTCAATCATTTGTAGAGGCACTATTTACAAAACCAAAACATTACAAATACTTAAATAATTCAGATTTTCGATATTGAGAATAAACTTAAAAGTATAGAGAAATCACATAATTGCACTGACTTTATTTTTTAGATCTTTATAAGCGATAAGAAGATGACAGAACAACTGTGTATAATCTACAGAGAGATATTGTGTCACGAACCCTTTAATAAAGAACCTACTATCTTGGAATTGTTTTAATTGTTGTGAATATATTGTTGTTGTATTATCATAACTTTTGATAATTTCTACAGATATTTCAGAAATATTTGCTTCCAAGTCTTCAGTAATTGGAACCAAAATGATGCAACAATATTCGTTTAGATTAGGAACCTGGTTGATTCCAATATTTATGAAGAATTCTGTTAGTTTTTCAGTTATAGTAGCTATTGTTTGTGAATGTTGTTTGATGAAGCGTTCTTGTGTTCGAACGAGATTGGGGAAAATAGCTTGAATTTCTTGTGCGATGACACCAATCTTTGGGATATAATCATTCAAATAGTTGTATTCATATATATTTACATTTTCGAGACCATTTACTGAATGAGACACATCAACCGGTTTAATATTTGATTTAAATTTTTTATCCGATGTTTGTGGGAAGCTATCTGCTTGAACTGAACCGTCAACTGTGACGGTTGAATTTGATTGTGATAGTTGAATAGAACCAAGCATTATGTTACTTGTAAATGTTGTTTCAAAATAATGCATATCATTTCCTAAACTAATATTTGATACAGAAGGTTGTAATGATGTTTGGTTGATATGTATATTATTAAGTTCTATAGTATTACTAACATACAAATTAGATATATTTATAGTATCAATAGATGAAAAGTCTGGCGATAAAATCAAATCATTTGACATTGTAGATAATGCAAGTTGGTCTAATCCATATAAATTAGATGCATGTCCATTCCAATCTATATTATTAATTATTAATGATGTTGTATCTATTGTGGAAGTATTTAACGTGTTTGTAACTATTGAATCAACAGTTAATTGATTACCGATGATAACATCGTTAATTATTTCTATATTAGAGGTTATAAAATCGTCTTGAATGATACGGTTGTTTGCTATGATAGAATTAACGTTTGCATAATCAGCATTAATTTGAAGAGAACCACCATTGATGATTAACTCATTATTTGATAATTCGACTATTCCTGCGACGTAAACATTACTATCAACGTAAAGATTACCACGATGCACACTTTCTCCTCTAACTATCAAATCATTAAATTCAAGACTGACATTATGTCTTAAGTGATAACCCAACTCTTCAATATTTCCTACAGCAAACTCTTGTGAGTTTTTTTTATTTAAATAATCGTAGTATAATTCAGAAGAACTTAATTCATCGGGCACATTATGAAATACTCTATACAATTCCGGATTGAAATCAGGACTTATCGTAAAAACTTTATTTGGTTCTGAAGAGTATGCGTAATGAATTTTAGCTAATCGTTCGATATCATTAATGTCGAAATAATTACAGGAAGAATACTCTGGTGTATCGAAAGTATTTAAAATACTTTGCACATTAAGATTGTAATATATCACATAATCGAAGTTTGATGGTATTTCATTCACTAAATCATGTTTTAATCTTGGCTCTGACGAATTGCTGAAATGGGTATATGCTAACTCGACACTATCACTAATTAAATGTTCTAGTCCTGGATTTAAATAGATGTATCCATACGGATCAAAAGTATCAAAACTCATTGTTTTTTGTATTAATTTATTTAAAGAATATTAATAAAAACAAATATATGTGAAATGTTATCTTTTATGATGATACCGATTTTAGTGATTGGTTTGTATTCATTAAAAAAGTGGAGGATAAATCCTAAGATCGAGTATGATGAAACGATTGATGATGAACTGCACTTGTATGCAGCAAATTCTTTCAATCTCAATAAACTGATTGATGACATAAATCTTGAAAACTATGATAATGTAATTATGGAAGATTTCGTGAAAAAACAAATTTGGATCAAAATAATGGATATAGAAGAAGACACAAAAAGATTTATACTAAGTGAAATGCATAACAACAATTACAAAGTTGTTTCTGTATTATATGACAAAAAACTTCTATAAATTAAGATAATTTACCAATTGCGGTTCCAAGATTTTTATTGACATCTTTAATATTTGTTTGATGAAGGTATCTAATATTTTCAGGTGATAAAAATGTTAATAAATCTTGTATAACGTTTCCACTTGTGGTTGAACTATTAGCCATAATATATTTCTTTAGTATCAAAACAATACGATTTAATAAAACTTCAAACTCTGGTTTATCTTTATTTGCTAAATAATATTTATCTAAAGCGTTTTCTTCAATAAAAGTTTGTAATTCAGTATTTAGCAATGGTACAATTTTATCAACAACCAAAATATCATAAAATTTTTTAATGATTGGTTTCAGATGTACAAATTCTTTGTGTTCAATCAAAGTGGAAGTGTTAATATTTCGTTTGGTCAGTTTATTGATATAATAAGAGTTAATCAAAACCAAGATTGATATTAATAACAAGAGTACTACAGATGCGAGTGAAAAAAAACTTTCCATATTTACAATAATAATCTTTTTTTTTTCAAAAATACTTATATTGTAATTTTTGAAAATTTGAACATATATATATTACGACATTGTTTATTTTGATTGGTAAAACACAACAAATTAAGATATATAATGATATTAAATGTCATGTAATGATGATGAAATGAACATGGAGATCGATGCGAGTTTATTACGAACAAAACTTGAAATAATACAATATAAAAGAATAGAAAACTCTTGGACGAAATCAAACTGTGATTTTATGAGAATAACCGGTGATAAGATACTTAATGAACGAGATCTGCATTTAGAAGCTTCAAAGATTTGGTCTGAATATGGAGAAAGATACACGATGATACCTGTGCTGTTGTTAAATATTGCAACCGGAATTGTTAATTTTAGCATGAGCGAAACAATACCTGTTCATTGGAATTATTATATTGGTTCTTTAAATTTAGCAGCTGCTATGCTTACCTCGTTGAGTCACTATTATAAACCGATTGAGCAGAGTGAGAAACATTTACACATAGCGCGAAGATTTGGAAGATTACATCGGTCATTATTATTAGAATTAGAGCTACCTAAAAAAGAAAGACAATTGTATTCAGATTGTATTAGACTCTTTAAAAACGAATATGATAATATAAAAACAGAATGTCCGATACTACCAGACAAAGCATACGAACGTTTGTACAATCGGGAAAAAAAATTAAAAAACTTGACAATATTTAGAAGTTACAAACCTCACCAACAACAAAGAACACAAAACCCTTTTGTAAAAGAAAACAATTATGATATAGGTGAAGAAGTTGAAAAGGGTAGTGAAATAATAAGTGACAGTGACATTGTAGAAGAACAACAAAATCACCATGATGTCACGATTATAACATATGCATTAGATGAAAATCAAAAATGAAAACCGTTCCGAAGAATGATAGAAATACGATTATACAAGTAATTTGGTTCGAAATAAAATAAATGATGATTACATTCATGACATAAATGCAATATACTATTATTAGTATTTTCAGATAGTATGCTTGATACAAATGCGAAATCGTCTTCTTTACCAACAAGATAATGTATTTTCTTTTTAGATTTTCTAATAATAGATAAAACGTTAGAACTGACTAAATGACTATGTACCTGCGTGAGCGTTTTGTACAATGAAGAATCACATATGTTGGTAACAACTTTATCCGGTGTAGTAGGATTCATCAATTTATATAATTGTTTTTTAAAATAAGTACCTATTCCAAAGGGTACAAAATCTAATGTTTGTAAGAGTGAAACAAAACTATTGAATAAAAAAGTCTTCTGTATATTGTATTTTAATGGTAAATACATATTATATTGATTTGATTTGTATGTCAATAGAGAACTTTGTAGGTTAAATGTTGTATAAAAAATTGAAGGGATACCAACTAATACAATATTATTTACTAAATAATGATACGTTTCTAATAAATGTAAGCAAACTATACACCCCATAGAAAAACCAACTAGATTAACTTTCTCACTATATTTAACAATATATTGTTCATAATAGTTCAAGTCTTTTGTTTGGTCGTAATAAATGTATTGCGTTCTTTCATTTATTGTTAAGGATTTGTATTTTTTCATATATTTTTCATCTATTCCAAGACCTAAGACATAGATTGTCAAAGGATACTGATTGTTCATATTAAATATAGGAAAAACAAATATAGTTAAATAAATTTTCAGTTGTAAATATATTAGTTATAAAAATATCTTTGAAAATATTCCTTCAAAATCTAAAAAGTATTTTAGCGAGAAGTAAGATGGTTTTGTTTTTTCATTTGTTTCATCCATTAATTGTTCTGTATCCATAGATTGCCATGTCAATGCAATCAAAGAGTAAATTGAATTGAACAATAATCCATAAAACAAGGTCATCTTGTTTAAGTACAATGCTAATGTACATGCACAAATTGAAATTATAACATATGAAAGTAGTAATATATGTTTTCTATTTGCTTTAAATAACAACATATCCAACCCAAATAAAATATACATAATAATGTAACTATATAAAACGTTATTATCAAAGCTGAATAATAATAGTTCCGCCATAAGAATGGATGCACAAGTAAGGTACATTATCAAATAAATATGTGCTCGTTTATATAGTTCAGGGTTATTTTCAACACTATAAAACATATAACTAAATAAAACCGACAACAAAGAATTAATAATTAAAAACTTCTGATTTTTTAATATTTCAGGTCTTAGATATATAACGATAGATGTAACGAGTGCATGAAATTTCATGATATTTGCTGTAGCATGATGAACCTTGTAAATATATTCTGTATTTTCATCTTGATTTGTTTTATAAGAATAAAACACAGATGATAAAGTAATTACAGAAAATAACACTATCGTATTAAATTCTGTCATTTTATAAAAACAATATTAAAATTTTGTTTGACTTCATAAATATGAACTATTATTTTTGTTTTTTCTATTACTAATTAGTATTATCTAATCTATTTCCTCAATTGATGGACCTTCGCTACTATCATTTGGTGGCTTTTCTTCACCGGTAGATTGAGACATGGCTGCATTTTTAATCAAATTTTCAAGTTGTTCTTTTGATTCATTCAAAACATCTTTATATTCTTCAGTAGATGCTGTCATATTCGATTCAATCCAATCTAGTTTCTGTTTTACAATACCTTCAATCTGTTCCTTAATATCGGCAGGAACGGATGGTGGAAGCGCTGATTTCGTTTGAAACAAATAGTTTTCCAGTTCATTTTTCGCATCGATACGTTCTTTAGCTTTTTCATCATCTTCTTTGTATTTTTCTGCTTCATTAATCATTCGTTCAATGTCTTCTTTAGACATTCTTCCTGATTCGTTAGTAATAGTAATTTTTTGAGACTTGCCTGAACCTTTATCTTCGGCACTTACATTCAATATACCATTTGCATCGATATCAAAAGATACTTCAATTTGTGGTACTCCGCGAGGTGCTGGAGGAATACTTGAAAGCTCAAATTGACCCATCAATTTATTGTCTTTAGTGTGAAAACGTTCCCCTTCAAATACTTGAATTGTAACAGCGGGTTGATTATCACTATACGTGGAAAAGATTTGTGATTTCTTTGTAGGAATAGTGGTGTTTCTTTCAATTAGTTTTGTCATAACACCACCTGCGGTTTCAATTCCGAGAGACAATGGTGTCACATCTAGTAAAAGCAAGTCTTGAATCGTTTCATCTTTACTACCTGACAAAATGGCTGCTTGAATCGTTGCACCAATTGCAACAGCTTCATCCGGATTCAGAGATTTACACAGTTCTTTTCCATTAAAATAATCTGAAAGAAGTTTTTGAATTTTAGGAATCCGTGTGCTTCCGCCAACCAAAATAACATCATCTACATTGTTCTTACTAATTTTAGAATCCAAAATTACCTTATCAACGGGTTCCATCGTTTTTTTGAAAATATCTGCACATAATTCCTCAAATCTCGCACGAGTAATTGAAGTCACGAAATCAATTCCATCAAACAACGAATCAATTTCAATACTTGCTTGCGTACTTGATGATAAAGACCGTTTTGCTCGCTCGCATGAAGTTCGAAGACGACGGATAGCACGAGGATTTGAACGAATATCTTTTTTATGTTTTCGTTTGAATTCTTGACAGAAGTGTTCAACCAATACATTGTCAAAATCTTCTCCACCTAAATGACTGTCTCCTGCTGTAGCTTTAACTTCAAAAATACCATCTTCAATGGATAGCAAAGAAACATCATGCGTACCACCACCACAATCAAAAATTAATACATTTTTTTCTTTTGTTGTTTTATTATCGAGTCCATATGCAATTGCAGCAGCGGTTGGTTCATTAATAATTCGTAACACATTCAGCCCTGCAATCACACCAGCATCTTTAGTTGCTTGTCTCTGACTATCTCCAAAGTATGCAGGTACAGTTATAACAGCGTCGGTGACAGTGGAACCAAGATAGGTTTCAGCAATATCTTTCATCTTTGTCAATACCATTGCTGAAATTTCTTCAGGATAAAACTGTTTTGTTTCTCCTTTGAATTCAACAGAAATTTTTGGTTTGTTTTTACCATCGTCTTTTACATCAAATGTCCATTCTTTAATATCTTTCTGTACATGCATATCAGAAAAATCGCGTCCCAAAAGACGTTTCGCGTCATGTACAGTATTTTTTGGATTCATATTTGCTTGATTTTTGGCACTATCTCCAATCAAACGATCATCATCTGTAAATGAAACATATGAAGGTGTCGTACGATTTCCTTGGTCGTTTGCAATGATTTCAGCACGACCATTTTGAAATACTCCGACACAACTATATGTTGTTCCTAAGTCTATTCCAATTGCAACCATGATATACAATTATTTTGAACTATTTGTTTAAATAATTTATTATAATGAGTTATTAGATTAGTTTATTTAGTATTATTTATTGTGAAAACCTTTTGTTCTACTCTAGTCGAATTAACATTAATTATCATTTTACGTATATAATCCGGAAGTACATATCCTGTTTTACATTTGACTCCGTAACGTTCTGTATAGAAGCGATCAAAATTGATAGAACCTGTTACAATAAACTCTGAAAGACCAAATAATAGAATAAATATCAAACCTTCATTTCTGGCACAACCACCCCATGGTGAATCCATTTCGTCAAATAACTCGGACAAGTAATTTTCAAATTGAATTAAATCAGCATCTTGTGTATCACTTACAATCTGTGCAACTTTTCCATATAAAGTGGTGATTAAAATTTTGTTCATATCTAAATTTGGATTTGAAATCGAACTATAATAATTCAAATTTGAACGTATGAAATCATTCACTTTAATAGATGGAATTAAACTAAATAACAGTTTTGAATGGTAACTAGTAAATAATAAAAATATTTCGGATACATTATATACCGTATCAACATTAAACTCAGCACTCATCTTAATTATATTTGTAAATATACTACCACTACTATTAATTTCAATTCCTTCTACTAATGTTTCTATGTTTTTTATTATATTTAAATATGCAGTTTTCCATTCTTTTTTAATTTTGTAATTCACTTCATAATATGATTCTATGGCGATTTTTATACTTAACGCCGCAAAATACATGGTCATTATATTATTCGTACCATCTTGATTATTTAAAGAAAATGTATTTGGAATATTGTATTCTGAATCAAGGATACTCGTGAAAAAGTCAGCTGTACTTGTGAATATTTTAATTCCTTTTTCCCTTAACCAATCAGCATCTTGTGAAACACGAAAGTAGTTCCAAGAATTTACAGATACTAATCCAGTGTTGAATACGTATATTGTAGCAGATGTATTCCAATATATATCATTATATCCAAAAATATCCTTATTATGTGGATATTTAGCTCCCTTAAACCCATACGATGATGCTAAGGCTTTTGCTGTTTCTAACTGACTAAAACGATTATCAATTAATGTTTTTGCATAGGAATTTTTCAATATGATTAACACTGGAATTAAAAACATATCACTATTCCAAAACAAATCTCCAGTCGAATCAATTGCGTGTATTCTTAAAGGATTGTAGTCTGAATTAACGTCATCTCTTATACTTGAATAAATACTAAATAATGAATATTTAATATTTTTTCGTAGGTTTTCAAGCTTCTTTGTTTTCTCTAAATTGTTTGATAGTTTCCCTTCCAAATCTATATCTGATGTCCATATTTTGGACCACATATGATTATGTGTAGATACCAATTTATTTACATCATTTAATCTTATAATTGATGCCAAAATGCGTTTTAATTCATCTTTTGGATTTGGATAATCGAGATTTGTCATAGTTCCTGTGATAATATTAAAATCAAAGATTTCATTGGGTTCTAAATTCACAATTTTAAAAAGATTGTAAGGTAATCCGTTGTTTATATTATGACCTATATGTTCTGCTTTAGTTTTATTATAGATATAACTAGAGCAACAAGTAACAGATATATTATTATTTTCATCATTTGCATCAGCAGAAAACAATAACACATCATCTAAATTATTGTTGAAATACTCGACATTTTCACTCAAATTTTCTGATTTTCGTAACAAGTGATAAATGGGTACTTCTATATTAACAGAACTAGTTGTATTCTTTATTTTATATGAATTCAAAAAACAATAGGGAAACTGACGAAGAGAACGCATTTTATGTTCGATATTCAATGTATATGTTTGTCCGGATGATGTAACGTATATCAAATCGTAGGTATTCGTGAAGCATGCAGTATAAGTGTCCAATGTTTGAACATGATTTTCAATTCGTATATTATTACCGTAAATATAAAAAAACTGTAATTCGGAATAATCGAACGTTTTTAATAAATTGGTACTATGTTTGGCCATTTGATTCATATCATGTGAAATTGTTACGAAGGTTGATGCAGTTTTATTCATGTATGGTGACGTTATAATACCAGTTTTTCCATTTGTCATTCGGACACCTTTATAATTTTTTGCTTCTATATTTTTTAGTTCAAAGGTATGAATGTTCATGCTATAACTTGAACGTTGATAATCTCTATTATATTCCTTATTTGATTCTAGATACTCAATAGTTTCTAAAAGTAACTGTTCAATTTGTGATAATGTATATTGTTGATTAAAAAACTTATAGCGATATGTCGTTATTTCGTCAAGTGTTGGAACTCGTTTCAATACTTTCAAAAAAATATATGTAAGTTCATCATCAAAAGAATCCATTTAATTTTATTGCGAATATATTATTGAATAAAAAGAATATTTTAAATAAATTAATATAGTTAAATTTATAAGCAATAATAAGAATTTACAAATATTATATTTCACTTTTGATTTTTGTTGCAAATCATATAATATACTGTACTTTGTATTGAAAATATACCAAAATAACAATACTAATAGTAATATTGTTAAATATAATATATATATCCGCATCATTTAAACTAACATAATTTTTTTTACAGTTTTTTCTTCAACAATTTCGGACGATTCAGTAAATGAATATTCAAAGTCTAGATCACATTCATTGATGCCAAACTCCTCTTCATTTGTGAATGATGCATTATCGTCAGTTTGTATAGATAATAATTTATTTTCGTCTAAAATAATTTGACTATCACCAGTTCCACTCTTTGCGATTTGACCTAACATAATGTTTGCACTGACACCATGGATTCTATCTAGTTCTCCAAATACACCGGCTTTGATAAGAATATCGGATGTTTCTTCAAAACTACATTTAGCAAGTGGTCCAATATCCGAACGATTTATTCCATGACGGTCAATAGATAGAAGATACCCTTTTGATGTCATCGTATCCGTTAGTAAAGATATATGGCGATGATTTACACTTGTTGTACTGTTTAAGATATCATCAATTTCATTATACAATGATTGACGTGCGGCTTCAATACCGAAAATTTTAAGAATTTCAATAACATCATTCGATATGGTTTTTGTTTGATCGACTAAGGGGTTTATCAAAACTTGTTGTAAATTGGTTCCATCTGTTTCTAAAACGTATTTCTCGGAATCTACAAAACTTTTGAAATTTTCATTGTCATTTAAAACTTTTGTTTTCTTTTGTGAAATGCTCACCTTGTGAATATTTTGAATACCTTTAATGATGATTTTTTCCATTATGTTGTATTCTAATGCTTTAAGATTTGAAATTACGTCGTCTATGTTTTTGTCTGATAAAGCGATACGATATATAATAGTATCACTATTGTCATCACAATACATACATCTAATGGTATCGTCATACATTTTTTTCAAAGCAATGTATATATCCATTGTCGTTAAGCCTTTATCCAACATTTTAGATTTCACTATCTCAATCCTTAATATCCATGGTGAATCAATCATAAAATCTTCATCGTCAATGTCTTCATAAACTTTGTAAGAATTGATTAGTTTGTCATCAATTTGAATATCTGATTTATCAGGATTATTTTCAAAATATATAGACGATTTATTTACAATATCTTTGAGATATGTTGTTTCAATAGTATTTTTAGCCATTTCCGCACCCTGGTAGCTGGTCACTTTATCATTCAAATGTATAGTACATGATGGTGCTTTCATATTTTTGCTAACACTTAATAGCTCTTTAATTCGCGGAACACCACGAACTGCTTTCGATGCGGAAGCAACACCTGATAAGTGAAATGTATTCAAAGTCAATTGAGTACTAGGCTCACCTATTGATTGCGCCGCTACGACACCTACCATTTCAGAAGGATTAACTATAGCGTCACGATATTTCATCTTAAACGTTGTCACTAAATATTGAAAAGCTTCAAGTGTGTAATTATATTTGAAAATTAGTTTTTTCGGCGAAAAGTAATGTCTAATAATGATTTGAGTCATTTTGATTGGTAAAGCTTGATCACACACTGTTAAATTTGTTAGGTTTTCGATTTCGTCTAGAATTGTTAATGGATTTAAATCACTTGGTTTTGTAATTGTATCGAGACAAAACATTTTACGCACACGATTTATAAGACGATTCATTTCGATAGGATGTACAATCGTGTCGTCAGGTTTGCCTCTGAATACTGTTTTGAAAATGTATTCGCGATCTTCTAGAATTTGTTTAAAATAGGATACAAATCTATCGGTCCAGTTCGTTTTTGTTGATAACTCTTTTATAATTATGTCATCTACAACGAATTTCAAATTATCACTTTCTGTAATTAAATAGTTTTCTTCCATTGTTTCTAATCCAACATCATATTTCAAGTAATCCAAATGATGTTTATCTAATTTTATCGGGTCAAATGAATCATCTCCATACATAAATTGAATGATATTTCCAGACGCATTTCTAACTGTCATGTCAAAATTCACTTTGGCGTCTTCCATTGCTTTAATCAATTTTCGTTGAATATATCCCGTTTCAGATGTTTTTACAGCTGTATCAATTAAACCCTCTCTTCCTCCCATAGCATGGAAGAAAAACTCTTGTGCAGTTAATCCAGAAATGAATGAACTTTCAACAAAACCTCTACTTTCTGGTCCATCATCATATTTCGTAAAATGTGGTAAAGTTCTGTGATCAAACCCATACATAATTCGCTTACCTTCAACCGATTGTTGTCCAACTGAACCCATCATCTGTGACACATTAATAGGATTTCCCTTACTTTTTGAATTAATCATGTTCATCATTCTATTGTTTGAATCGTGGATATTTTCTGTACCAATGCTATTAATCTGTTTCGTCGCTGAATCTAATTTTTGTGTAACAACGTTTTCAAAATTTTCAAGATTATTCATAATTGTGTCATTTTCCAATTCGTTTGAATGAATTTTACTTATAGTTGTATAAACATCTGTTTTCAATTCTTGAATTACATTCTTGAGTTTATCTTGTGTTTCTTTTTCTACTATCAAATCAGATATACCAACAGAAAATCCATTAAATACCAACCAGTCGCAAATCAAACGTTGAGTGTTATCAAATAATGCTTTACATTCATCTTGTCCAAAATCATTATATACAGAATGAATTAAACCATGTGTCATTTCCTGATAAATTTTCTTATCAAAGGGTTGAACTTTTTTATTTATGTCGTCACTTTCAATAATAGTACCGTCTTTGATTGTAATTCCACGATGTTTAAAATCCAATAAAGGATGAAACACACTTGATAGTAATTGCATCCCCGTCCATATCTTGGTTCCATTTTTCACTTTTGTTGGAGGTAACGGAATACCATTAAATTTTGAGTTTCCAGCAAGAATATTGAAATATTGTTTGTTATTTAAAAGTACGTTTTTTTTTGTAATTCGATATAGACCGACTACAATATCTTGTACTACAGAAATAATTGGAGCCGATTCACGTGGAGAAATAATCTGTGTAGGAACGTAAGCAAGTGATAATAGTTCGTTTTCAGTTTGTAATGATTGCGGTACATGCATATTCATTTCATCACCATCATAATCCGCATTATAACTTGGTGTGCAACAAACATTTAAACGAAACGTATCATAATCCATGACTCTTACACGATGTGCCATCATAGACATTTTGTGCAACGATGGTTGTCTGTTAAATAATACTACATCACCGTTCATCAAATGACGATCCACAATATCTCCGTATTTTAATTCAATAATATCAGTGTTCAAATTCTTGAGTCGAATCGTTCTGTATCCGGTGCCTTCATTCTTTCGAATGTATTTCGCTCCAGGATAGATATCATTTCCACGTTTAACAATCTTTTTCAAATCTTTTATGTTGTATTGATTCACCATTTCAGGAAATGTTAAATTCATCGCCATTTTTAATGGTACTCCTAATTCATCAATATCTATATTCGGATCCGGTGTGATAACGCTTCTTGCAGAAAAATCAACACGTTTTCCCATTAAATTCCCTCGGACTCGCCCTTCTTTAGATTTCAAGCGCTCAGTTAATGAACGCAATGGACGCCCAGTTCGTTGTTTTGCCGGTGGTATCCCAGGTAATTGATTATCAACAAATGTTGCAATATGAAATTGCAGTAAGATTGACCAGTAATTAATCTGTTCGGCATTGTGTGTATCTTTATAGATTTTCTGTTTCAATGTATTATTAGTCTTGATTATGTCACATAACTTATGCGTTAAATCATCTTCACATCTTTGTCCAGTTTCGTTTCTGACTGATGGGCGAACGGACGGTGGTGGAACCGGAAATACCGTGCATATCAAAAACTCAGGCTTATTATATTCCAATTTGTTTATATCTGGTTGAAATCCCAAGATCTCACATTCTTCATCACTTATACGTTTCAAAATAACTAACACATCTTCTGCATTTAGAACTTGTTTTTTCTGTTCTTCATTTACTTCAGCTTTCCACTCCATGTTTATTTTTCCAATATTCTCTTTTGTTATTTTGTGTGGTAGCTTACATCCACAACCGCTTGGATTCTCCTGCCCACATCTTTTGATTTTTGAACAACATTTATATATCAACTCAAATCGCTTCTGGCGATTCCCATATACCTTTTTATTCAATAATTTTAATATAATTGGGTCCTGCGGATTAATTAATAGTTTAGAACAACGAAAACATACACATTTAAGTATTTTACGCACCATATCAAAGAAATGAATGTAGAATACAGGTTTTGCTAACACCACATGCCCAAAATGACCAGGACAAAATGTGTTCTTCTGATGACATGTCTTACAAATTTTATCATTATCAATTACTCCCATTCTACTATCAAATAATCCACCTATAATAGGATCATTTCCTGAATATGTATCTGTTGAAACAATTTCACATACCGATTTGCTCACAATATCAGTTGGACTCATTACTGAAAATTGCACACCTTTTACAAGATTTATATCATTCTCGAAGGATAACTCTTTATATATCGACATGTTTAGAATACTAAAAGATTTTTCTTTTAATTCAATTTCAATTTTTTCATTTTTTCAAAATAGTATTTAAAAATTGAAACATATTTTAAACTTAATTTAAACATTGTTATTAACTGTGATGGTTCGTAAATCATTAAAACAAAAAAAA
>CERI01039217.1_pt1 | contig 14898 bp, 22 predicted proteins | sample 350261 | NCBI WGS metagenome assembly CERI01 (sample SAMEA2620979, study PRJEB7988) | marine metagenome | isolation source: saline water (ENVO:00002010), including
ACCAGTTCTGGCCCGAAACGAGAGTTTCTTCATAGAGCTTCACCAAAAAACTCCATTCGTGCGTCATCTCGCCAGTTGGAAAGTAAAACCAACGCAAGCCAGTCCGTATGGCATCATTGATCGAGTCCTGCTCGTCAGTGCTGCGGTTTGCAGACGCGAGAGGGTAGCCCAACCGTCGTGCGACGGATCGCTCAATTTCTGAGTATGTTACGGTCAAAGACATAAATCATTCTCAGCAATAGCGGACGGTCAGCTTTTGTGTGGTACTTCCACCGTCAGCCAGCGTGACTGTAAGTTCTTCGTTTTTCACAAAGCCATTATGCAGGTAGTCAGGAAACGTAAATCGAATGTGCCCGCATCCTGCATACACGATGTCGATTTCCAGAATCGTTGCTCCTGCATAAGCCACCGTTAGCTTGCCGCCAGAAGGAACGCTGCTGTACGACCAGTCCACGCGACCGACGCACCAAAACTCATCTGCGTCAGCGGCTTTTGTAAAGACGGCTGGGCCTGTCCCGCCATTCACATGCTCTGTGAATATGCGAGCAACTTTGTTTATTGTTGTTGGGATTTGCATAGCACCGCTACTTTGAAACGGAGGGAAGTTGCACCGCTGGCGATCTTGCATCCAGCTCAATTAAATCACCGCCCACTTCGACAGTGATGACGTTTTTCTTGTTTGGCGTAAGGCCAACAAAAACTCCTTCTTTGCCATTTACGACAACAGGCGTTCCTGCTGACTCCTCTGACCAGTCAACTGCACTTAACCTAAATCTTTCAACGTCCCATTTGTCAGGAAGCTCATCTTGGGCATCATCTTGCAAGTGTTTCTTTTCTTTTGCGTTCGGTGCTTGCGAGTCATCCTTCATTGACGGAAGGTTGATTTCTTTTGGAATAGAGTTGTCTAGGCGAACCTCTACTGCCGGGACTTCCATGATTCTGGTTTCGCCTTCAAGTTGCACCCCGAGCGTCCCGCCTGCAATTGCTTGCACAAAACTCGCTGGCCGACCGTAGCCGCCAATCGTCACCAATACTTTTTGACCTTTGGGGATATTGCCCCAGCGAACATCAGACTGCCTCGCTTCCGAAGCAGAGCCGGGCCTGCCAATGCTGAAAGTCCGCAAAAGCGGTATCAGCATTTCCACAGGCAAAGGCCCGCCTCCACTATGAGCTGTGTGGTACATTCGCAGCCACATTTCGTATTCGGTTTCAAATCCGCTTGGCAGATCGCATTCTCGCAAACCAGCGATTCTTTCGATCTGCTCTGTGTTTCTTGGGTGAATCATTCTTTCGTTCCTGAGCAAAAAAAATGGCGACACAGCCGTTGCCATGTCGCCATCTTTGTAATCATCTACTAGGCGTATTTTCTACGCCGAAAATTAGCTGACCTGCACGCAGTGAGCGAACCGCACACCAACCGTACTCGATCCACTTACCGCCTGGGCAGCAACGATTGCAGCAAAGTTCGTGTCATCAGGCCATTTGGCATCAGCAAGCAATTCTGCTCGCGTTTTCTGGCCGACCTGAACACCGTTGATGAACACTTTAAGAAGCTCATCTTTGCTGTTGGAGTCGATCAAGAAACCCAGCTTGTAGCTGGAACCAGAGGTGATTGCCTGAGAAACACCAGAAACAAAACTTGGCGTGGCATCCGCGCTAGTTTTGTATCCAAAGGCAATCGTGTTGTCAGCTTTGACAATAAAGCCAACATAGTCTGCCGCTGCTTTTGGCAAACAGGTTGTGTTAATCAAAACACCCGCGCCAGTAGTAGCAGGCTCGATCACACCAGCAAGCAAACCCAGATTGGTTGCCGAACCAGGCGTCAACTTAACATCAGTCTCAAATGCGAGAGTGCTGTCAAGCGACAAAGTGCCTAGACCGCCGACGCCACCACCGGAGATGACATTGGCTTCAATGTTGGTTCCAGCAACGGTAAGCAGAAGTCCGCTTCCGTCAGCTTGGGAAACACCACCGCTGCCTGACCCACCGAATACTTTGTATCCTTCGGGAGTGACGCCTGTGCCTGCCGTTACGCTAACACCACCACCTTGGAAATTGCTAACAATTCCACGGGCAGATGCCGTGCCATCAGGAGAAACGGTTTCTCCCTTAACCTTTGACCAGATGCGATTGCTAGGTGCATCTGCTTTGCTTTGACCACGATGGTTCGTGAACAATGCGGGGGAAAGTAAGTTCAACATGACTCGTTAAGTCCTTTGAATGTAGTTTTTGATGTCAATGAATAACTGGGAAGATTCCAGTCTTACGATTTGGAACCGACCCAACATGCACGACGATCAACGCACATATAGTTGCACCAGTTGTCGATGTGGACCGTTCGAACATTGTGCTGCGAAGGACTTACCTTCGGCTTGCTTCGTCGCATCTGGCATCCAGTTTTTGCAAACGGACGGAAGACGGACCAGTTGATTCCGTAAAGAGGATCACTGGTGTCGTTGTTTTCCAGATACGGAACCCAGCTCAGAGGAACACCGCCAATGGTCACTTGGTTCATGTAGCGAGCTACATCTTTGCCAAGGTTATCATTGCGAGTTTCCGCCAGTCGCTCAAGCGGCTCTTGAACACGATAAGTGGTCAAGATTTCGTAGTCGCTTGATCCTTGCTGCAAGCTAGGATGCTGGACAGGAGGCATGAAGTGCGTAAAGGTCAAAGCCTTTTTCACTTTCTTCACCAAGTCATCCACTGTGACATCGGTGTATCCAAACGTCCAGTTTCGCCAGCGAGGGTAAGCATCGCTGTCGATTCCACCAGAACCACCAGAGAATCCAGCAGGGTTTCCACCCTCGAATCCACCATTGACGTTGGTTGTGGCGTCTTTTTGCAACCAAAACGGGATGCCCATTGGTCGCTTATCAGCGGAGCTGGTTGGAGCTGACCAAAGGTTTTCCTCGTTAAGCTCTGCCATGCTGTTCATGGCATCATGCTCGCGAACCTTCAAGATTCGGATGATCGTCTCGCGATCACTCTGAAACTCAGGCTCGTCAATGTCGTAGGAGTAGTTGACGGTCTGCATCGCCCAAGGGACGTTTGCAGAAATCATCACATCCTCGACGCCAGTAACGTCAGTCGCAAACATTCCGGTATTGCGAGCAAGACCGGAGTTTTTGACTTGAACGCGCCACGAGATTTGCTCGCCGCCTCGTTCGTTTACCTTTTGCTTCTCCATGAAGCGTGACGCAACATACTTCTGGAACGGAAGTGAAATATCCGTCCATTTATTGCGATGAAATTTCTTCAAAGTCAACTGAACGAAATCATCCAGTTGGTCAGGGGTGAGTCCCACAGACATAGCTCTTGCCTCTTGGCTAGTAGTTTGGTCGCCGTGGGCGACCCCATTAAAGCCTGACGCTACACCGTGCAGCGACAGCACTTACCCCTGTTGTTCTTTTATCGAGAACCGTTGTCTTCCAGCATGTTGTTGTATGCGTCTTCGGTTTCTCGCATGATTCTCATAATTTCGTCTTCTTCTGCATCGCCAGTTGACTTTGCTTGCTTCGACGACTGCCTGCCTGCTGACTGCCTTCGCGATGCTTGCTTTTTCAACCGACCCTTCTTGCTCTTTGACGCAACCTCCGACACCCGGTCTTTGAATGTCATCTTATGCGCGTCCTCTACAAGTGTTTCAAGCGGCGGCACTTCTTTTCCCTTGGAGACGTAACCCGCCGATAAAGTGTCGATGGCCTCAGCCAGTTGCATCCTCCTGCTCATCGCCTCCTTGCCAACGTCAGACATTCTGCCTGAGCCACTTTTGTACGCTTCTCCGTAAAAATCTCCGTCCAGCGAGTCCAATGTTTTATTGAACGCTTCCAATTGGGAGTCTTCTTGGCTAGTAGCAAAAGCATCCCTCTGCTTCCTAATGCTTGCCAGTTCAGTCTGCAAAGAATCAATAGCTTGGAACGCTGCTTTTGTTACGTCGTCGTAGTCTTCCAGATTGATTTGTGAAATATCCAGCACCGGCGAGTCGGGTGAATCTTCACTCGACTTCTGCGAGTTGCTGTCGGCAAGCTCCGCGTGCTTCTCTGCGTATTTGCTAACGGCTTTTGTGCTTCCAAGATCGTCAACATCTTCGCGACTCAATCCAACACTTTCACCCAGTCGATAATCTTCGTCGCTGAGGGATGGAGCTTCTAGCTCCGGCGTTGGTTCTGGCTCTGGTTCCGGCTCTGGTTCTGGCTCTGGCTCAACTTCTTCTTCGACTTCATCGACCGGCTCTGACTCAAGCTCACTGTCCGCCGACGCTTCCACGCCATCGTCTTCGCCAAAAGACTCTTGAGCAATCTCGATTTCTCGATCTGTCAACTCAATTTCTTCTTCGGTAGTGTCTAGTTCGTTATCAGCCATGCTTAACCTTGTCCCCTGATTGTCGCCAAAACGTCATTGAATAATCTGGAAAATATCTGATTTAGGTATTGATTCTCAAGACCAATTCCCTAGCGTTCGCAATATCTGTCTCACTTAACATCGCCCCCGACCCGTTCTTGCTGTTGTGGTCGTTAAAGCCCCTTGATTCCATGTACTTCTGAAAAACTCGCGGCGAGTCGCACTTAACTTGCATGAAGGTACTTTCCGTCTTGTCTTTGACAAACTCCACGCCCTTGATTCCTGACTGCTTGAGATGCGTTCGCATTTCATTGAGCTGTAAGTGAGAAAACCCCAGTGCGTCACTGACGATTTCAGTTCGCTCTTTGGTGCTTGAACTATGTCGCACAGTATTGCCATGCACACGACGAAGAATAGTTCCATCTTCCATTTCATAAAAACCATCCTTTGAGTCCATCATTTGCTCGAAGCTCAAGTTGTGAATGTTTCCATCGTCGTCGCGAAAGGGGTATTTCATGTTTGCGGCTGCGGTTGTTGAGGAACTGGTGATGACGGAACGCCAGAGTTATCCCCTGCTGACTCGTTCCGTCTTGTGTAAGTTCGATTTGTCACTGGCGACTTCATGTTCGGACCTTCGCCGGGCATTGGCTCCTGCTGCGGTGGCGACTGGAACTTGATTACGTCCTTGAGCGCAGGTTGATTTAGCATCTCAGCGTACTTATCCGTCAGTTCGGCCATGTCGATCATGCCTCCCTGCTGCATCATCATTTGAGACAGAGGTGCGTAAATCTGCTGGATCAATTGATTCATCACCATAACCCGCTCGCCCGGACCTTGGTAATTCATTGAATAAACATCAACCTGAATCTTGTAGTCCGAAAACACGCCCTCTCTGTCATCCGGCGTCCAAGTGGCGTCGGCTCGCATATCAAAGCCTGCAAGCTCAATCTCGCCGGGGATGACCTTAAACTGATCCATCCAAAGCAAGCTGGCAACTTCTCGAAGAACGTCGTTTGATGCCGCCATGACAAGCGACTGCATCGACTCCTCCATTCTGCTAGTAGCACCATGAATTAGCTTTTCTTGACCAACCGTGTCAGCAGATGCACCAAGACCCAAGATCGAGGACAGATTGCCGCTCATCCTGTCAAACAGTTCCATTGATTGCAGCATGAAAGCATTAACGCCTCCATCTACTCCACCAAAGTTAATAGCAGCTACTTCGTTGACATCGGAAACTTCAATCATGTCACCATCAGATGCAGTCCTTATTTTTTTTGCCCCTGCCGCACCTTGAGGCGTGTACGCAAACACTTGCTTAGACCGCTTGGCCTGCCTCGCTGCTTTCCTCATAAGGTTGTTTGCCAACTTGTCGAGAGGCGACCACAAAGAAGCTGGCGGAACTGGCATCACATTTTCTGGAACTTTATTCAGGCACAGCTTTTTGTACGGTCCTGTCTCTGTTCCAGCCCACTCCCGCTCTGCCAGTGGTTTCCCGTGCAGCTTGCAAGTTCTTCGGTCCTCGACAGCAAACGTGTAAATCATCCCATCTCTGGGAAGGTACACATCAATCAGGTCGATCATGTCTTCAAATTCGGTGTCACTGCTGTAGCTGTTATCTCTTGAGATTTCCTCCAACCTTTCGCCGGTCTCTGACAAGTATTCAGTGGGAGCAAGTGTCTTTACAACGTCTTGGTCGTAAGGCCCATCTTCTAGTTCATCAAATGGAATCCTATACATATCACCTTCAAACTTGGACTCGCTCCACTTCCTTGCTGTGCAGTCATGCACCCAGTCGTCCAGTGCAATAACACTCGCAAACGGAACACCTGGGTCCATTAAAATGTCGTCTTCTGCAATAAGCTCGCCTGAGTCAGCCATGTGGACTTTAATCAGGCCAACTCCAAAAAAAGCATTCCTTACCCACTCGTTGAAAGTTTCGCCAATGGCTATTTCATCAAGCATGTTGTTGAGCGAAATCTTAAATTGATTCGCAAAAGGACGAAGCTGAGGGTCCATTGTTGTGATCCATGCCTGCGGATTGTTTCCAACCAGCAGCATCGAATACGCTTCAACCGCCTGTGACATTAAGTTCACATACTTGACTGGCTGAGTGTCGTCACCTGAAAAGGCTGGCCCAGCATATTCCTCAACAAGACGCCGATTTAGCTCACGGTTCTTTCGCAACTCTCTGTAAGAATGTTCAATTGCTGCAAAAAGCCGATGCCGCCTCTTGTCGTTCATCCGTCCTTCGGACTTTTTCTTGCCTTCACTCTTTCGAGGCTTTTCGTCCCGCTGATTCCTTTCCTCTGGACTGTCTTTCTCATACGAGTCATACGTTGTCATGCCTGCCTCGACTTGTTATGTGTCTGTTCGATGGTATCGTCAGCGATTCTTCTATGGCTTTTGGCAACTTGTACTCTGCACCACTGCAAGGAGTCGCCGCGTCTCGACGATCAAGGTCGCTAAAAATAGTCTCGCCCCTATTCGCACGATCACGCATAACCTCAATTTTTCGCCTAGAGCCAGGCATAGCATCGGTCCCGAGGGTACTAAAAGGCAACTCCGGTTCGTGATCGTTCCGGCTTTGCGCCCCCTCAAACGTGCAGCATGAAACACACGGAACGTGATAAATTCGCTTGTTGCACAAAATGCAGCAAACGACATGTCGCACGTTCCCTGATCTTGAAATTTTCTCCAAGGGGTAGCCAAAACTTGCCGGAAGTCCGTTTCTTAGAATCCAGCCAGAAATCTCATGCCGGTACAACCGAACCATAAATGCTTGGTACTTACGGTATGTTACGCCGCAAATTACGGCAGCTTCCCTCCGGCTTATGTTTGCCGATTGCTCTAAGCCAATGGCAATTCTTGCATCTGGGTGAAGCATTCCATACGGGTACGCATTTTTAGACGGTCGTATTATCTGTAACAACGATTCCCCTCCGTGTTCAATCCAGCCAGCCAAACTCGTTTTCTTTTTTTCTACTTGCTTCCTCAGCAAACTCTGCATGCCTTGAGGCAAAGCTATTGGGTGGTGCTTTTGCTAAAGCAGCATCGGAAACAACGCCATCAATTCCAGCAGGAGAATCTTTACCTGCTTGTATAGCTATTGCAGCAGCAATTACGCGGTCGCCATGACTCACGCCTTTAGCGTCGTCACTTGCACCAGCGACCAGCCCATGCTCAATCTTTCCGTTCTTGTAGACATAGTGCGTGCATTCTTTTATCAACTCTGGCGAACGGAGAATGACAGTGTTTTCTCTGACTCCTTGCCGAAAGTCCGAGAACATTGCCACTTTGCTTTTCTCGTCAGTCCACCAGCCCGGTTCCATTCGCTTGGCTTTTTTTCTCCTCGTCAAACTTCGCCTGTAGTAAATGTTTGCGTATTGCTGCCGTAGCACTCTCTGAGTGAATCCACTTCCCGGTCCATTATGCTCCCAGCATAGAAAAGCATCGTTAAGCCACTTCGCAAAGCTAATCGCTAAGTCTGCAAACTCTTGCGGAGGCACTGTCCTCGAAGCCCATTCTGCAACCTGCGTCTGCTCTCCTGTTGAAATATCAAACGCAACCATTGCAGATGCAGAGGTAAAGCTCCCTCCCAAGCCATTTGAAACGTCACATCCAATTACATAAGAACCGTGCGGCGGTTTTCCATTTGCGTCTACGGGAAGCCAAAGCCTGAGCGGACCATTTTCCATAAAGTCAATCGAAGGATCGAGAGTCTTTGTGTCAAAATCAATGTCCCCGATGTGCGTCGGCGTTCTTCTTGTAGCCTCTGACTTTTCCATGAAGTCATTACCGAACACGCGAAAGCTGGAACCGCCATAGTCTCGATCCAGCTCTTGTGCAATGTTCTGTGGTGTTGCGCCTGGCCGATCACATTGATAGTCATACCACGGCGATCTTGTTACGCCTTCTAGCTTAAAGCCTCGCTTTCGCAGCCTCTCGAAACGCTCCTGCGTCTCACTTGTTGGAGGCGAGTATTCAGGCGGCAGAGGATTGTCTTTGTCTACCGCGACTGGAATGTGCTTTTCAAAACGATACAGTCCGCGATTCCTTGTTGGGTTTTGCTTCCAGTCCAGAATCACTTTCTTCATGTTGGATTCTTCGTGCATCAACTCAAAGTATGCACCTTCGCTTCCAAGCGGCGTTGACACGACTAGCCTGCAATCCGTGACATGCTGAGTCGATGCCATCGCCATTTCGTCACCTGGCCTTGGAAACTTGGACAGCTCATCCATCAAGAACCAGCTTTTACGACCACCAGACGCAACATTGCCTGTCGCCGCAAAGCCAGTAATCGTTGACTTGTTGTCCAAGTTCAACAAAACGTGATTTGTTACGTCACGCTTGTAGTTCACGTTCTTTTCTCCCCCCATCCAACTCGGAAGTTTGGTCAGCTCCCAGTCGATCTTCCACATGAGAGAGTCAGGGTTTTTTGGATCATCGGCAGATCGCTCATCTTTTGACACAAGGCCAATCGACGACATTGGCTCAAAGATGAAATCTTTTGTCGCCAGTAACACTCCAATCCAAGAAGCACCTTCGCCGCGAGACTTTTCAACTCCAATATCCTTCATGCCCAAGTCTTCTTCGATGTCCTGAATTGCAGGGACTTGGTGCGACCAGCCAATGAAGGGGATTTGCTTCGGCAAGGTTATTCCGTCTATTTTTCGTGGCCTTGGCTCATATACCCAGCAAAAGCCATTAAGAAAAAACATTGTGTCTGCGGCGCAAGCACTCCACATTGCGTCTCGAAAACTTTTGTCGCTTGCACAGCGTTCATTTACGGTGAACCTCCACCGAAGATTTCCCTTTAGGTCTGTTGGTATTTCTTTATAAAGAGTCGGCCTGCTCACTGATCTTCCTCTGTTCTATTAAGAGAATCCAGCAGTTCGCGTATTTCCTTGTTTGACTTTGCCGCCCTTTCTTTTGAGGCAACTTCTTCGTCGTTTTGCTTTGCTTTCTTTGTTTCTGACAAAACGTCTTTGAAGAATTGGTCAGGTCTGTTTGCCCAGTGCTGCAACTGCTGTGCTGCTGTCCTGCTAGGACACGGACCATTTGGTGATTCAAGTATGTCTTTTGGGCCTATTAGTATTCTTTCGTTACCTTTCGCGCTTCGATCCTTGCGGCTCATGGCAGGATGGCTCTTAATCCATTCCATTGTTGCTGCTGGCGAAGACACTGCCGGAAGCGAAGCAAGTGCTTCCTCGAAAGGCATGTCTCTTTTCTTAACACGCCCTCTCTTGTCACGCTCCGCTGTGCGTTCTTTTGAAATAGTCTTGTCGCTGTCGAGCAAGTGTTTCCGGTACATCTCACGTTCTTCTTTCGCTGATGTATAGCCGAACTTGTTTTGCGTAACCTTTACCGCATCGAGACGCCGGTACTTTGTTTCTTTTACAAGCCTCTCGACTTCCTTGCGAAATGCTACCAAACGCTGCTCGCGTTCAAGGCGAAATTGGAAGATTTCCGTGACCTTAAAAAAATTGCAAATAGCATTGATTGGGTCTTCCAGCGGTTTTAGTAAATCTGCTTTTGCCATGCCTTTACCCTGTTGCGTGCCAGAACGTCACCTAATAAATTAGCAGGTACAGACTTGAACGCAAGAGAGACACGCAATGCTATCCCGCTCAACGCGAACAGAAAAAACTCAGCGTGTGCGAGCCATTACCTTCTTAGCCGAGACAGCAGGCGAAGAAATCTTCTTTACTGACTTAGAAGCACAATTGCGAAGCTCAGTTAAGAATGTTGTTTTGACAGTTCAAGCAGGGCAAGCAGTATCACGACTGACCTTAGAGGTTCGGGACAATGAATAAATGTCACGGCCACATGAATACAAAGGTGTGGCTTCGCGAGAAGAAAAAAGACAATCGCGGATACAGCAAGATTGTCTGCGGTGGCTGCGGAAAATTCATTGGATGGGAGAAGCCAAAGAACCAAACAAAGCGTGAGTCAAAGCGGGAAAAAGCATCACGCGAGCTGTATGCGTTCTAGGTTTTTTCATGGTTGAATTTTGGATGCTCATCATTGGGACAATGATGATTGCTGTGGGGTTTTTACTCTTGTCTCGGAGGGGATGGTGACAAAAATCGAGCGACTGCGTGAGTTGGCTGACGCAAGCAAGGAGGACCGCAAAGCAATCGACGAGTTGGTTGATGAGAACCTGAGACTGCGGAAGTTGCTGAAAAAGTGTCAACCGTACATTGCTGGCTGGCCCGAAGCCCGCGAGTTGTTTAGCGAAATTAAAAAGGAGGCGGGTGATGAATAATCCGTACAGAGTTGTAAATGTAGAAGGCAAAGAGATTGAAATTCACGACGCGGTGTGGATAGATGATCGCGTTCCGTCTAAATCAGAAGCAAACGAAGACGGACAAGTGCTTACTTTGATTGGGTTTCAAGACTGGGAAGCTATTGTCAAGCATGAGCTGTGGATGCCTTATCCCCAAAAGGACGAAAGCAATGAGTGATAACATCTGTGGCTACACGGAAGAACAATGGAACAAGCTGCACTCCCGGCGTCAGTTGCTAGAGATTGAACTAGAAAACCTTGAGGAAAGCTGCACGATCCTTGATGGATTTGATTCCTGCATCATTGGGCTGGACGCAAGAGCTGACAGCTTCAAAGCGGTTTACAGCATGACCGCAATGGTTCATTGCTGCATTGACGACATGGGCATGACCGCAGAAGACAGCATCGAACACCTCAACTACAACGTGCTTGGGTCTTTGCAGGAAGGTGAACGCTGGCCCATCGTAATACATGACATGCCTTGGCTTGAATCGGAAGCTCGCTGGCAAGAAGAAAATGAAGATTGAATTGAACTGGTCGGAACAGTTAATTGCCGCTCAAACCGGCGTAATGCGTCGGCTAAGTGCAATTCACCGTGATCGTTCAAAACCTATTGGCATTCGTGAAGGATTCCAATGGGACTGCGACATTGAAGGCTCAGGAGCAGAAGCCGCAGTCGCAAAGGCACTTAATCAATACTGGCTTGGATTCTCACAAGAGCCACACAAACTTGCGGGAGATGTCGGAAATCTCCAAGTGCGTAGCACAAAGCATCGCCACGGACGGCTTATTCTCCACACTGCCGACCCAGACCGCGCGATTTTTATTTTGGTTCGCGGGGCAATGCCTAAATATGAAGTCGTAGGCTGGCTGCGGGCCAAAGACGGCAAGAAAGATGAGTACAGATTCACCGGAGACGGAAGGAAGGAAAACCTTATCGACCCTCCATTTTACGTCCCCAATGACAAACTGAACGACATTTCCACCATCCCAAAGGATTAGAGATGATTAAGTTTTTGTTCGCGTTTGTTTTGCTGTTTCCTGCCACACAGAAAACCGATCAGCAGCGATGCCAGGAGGAAGCCAGCTACATGGCAAAGCATCGCATCTGCAAGCATGTGTTTGGGTGCATTGGCCGCTTTGAGGGCATTGGCTGCGGGTGGTCGAGCAAGCCCAACACCTGTGTCCCACGCAAAAAAATGCGACTGACTGGTGACGCGACTGCAAGAAGTTCCAGCGGGATGACGTATCGAGTCAGGTCGTGGAGGTAACATATTCGTTACCCACTAATTCTAATGTCGGATGATGTGCGAACGTAAACCTCTGCACCGCACGAAAGAGGCTTGTCCGGCGTGTAGACAACCTCGCAAACAACTTTGCCAGCATCGTCAAGTATTTCTACTTTGCTGCCGTAGGTGTTCGACTTGTAATTCTTGACCGTAAGCGGCGGTTTCGTTTCGCCGTCCCTGCGGTTCTTGCGGATTACATGCTGGTTTACATGGATTCTATGAAGCATCACTACCCCTTTGGAAATGCCCGCACTCTGCCGGTAGCTAACAAAGCAATAGCCAGCTCGGTGCTTGTGTCAGAAATAAACTCCTCAGCCTCAAACAAAACCGGATGCTGTGCGTGACGCAGCTCATGGATCAACGTGTCAAGGAAGTTCACCTCGCACAAATCCTGCCGCACCCGCAATATCCGCGTTTTCCGGTTACAAACGCCCCATGTCTTTTGTGGCATTTGACGCTTGGTTTCAAAGCTCACGGTCCAGTCTGCCTTGGGGCAAGCCTCAATCCCGCGATCTGCAATCTGGACAATCTTCTGCTGCTCGTACTTGTTATGTCTCATAAACCTGACCGTTGTGAATGATGAGGTTCCGAACCTGATAATTTCCTGATACGTCCAGCTTCACGACCGCAAAGCCAGCGTTCCACTTATTCACAGGGGCGTAGTCAGGAGCCAGGTCGCACAAACAGCCAATAGAATAAGAAGGATTAACTGCCTCTTTCACGCCAGTTGTCTCGACATGAGTGGACGTTCTGTGCCAGTGGCCGACCATCGCTGTCTGTTGCAGCCTAAGCCACATGCCCCTAGCGATGTTTACCGGATCAAACATTCCGCGACCGACTTCGTGCCCGTGCAGCATTAGCAGCTTGCCAATCTTGTATAGCTGCTTGCTCTCCACGAACTTCCATGTCTTCGGATCAATCGGAAGTATCTTCTTCAACTGAAACTGATCTACCCCCACCAATGCAGCAGCCTTCGCATACAAAAACTGCTCATATCGGTCTTCATGGTTCCCAACCTTGTAAACCTTCACCGAGTCGCTGCCCTTGAAGTGCTTTTCAAGCTCGGACAATATCTGCCGCCCAGTTTCAATCTCCTCAGAAACATTGCGGTATCGCGGGTCTTGCGACCATCGGGACAGTTTGTAGAAATCCAAGAAGTCTCCGTTAAGAACCAAGTGCTTGCACCCAGCATCAATCCCATATCGCAGAGCAGCTTCAAGAGCCACCTCGCTGTGATACGGAACATGAACATCACTAAGGATCAGGTACTTCCCCGGCTCCTTTAAGTGCATCATTCGCTTCCGCTGCTTCAAGCCAGCAGGAAACTTAAACGACTGACCAGCCTTGCCGTTCTCGCGATGCAGCTCCTTATTGGCAGCAGGCGTCTTGCTCGTCGCGCCATTGTTCCCTCGGTAATGACGAACGCTCGACCTAGCCGCCTCAAGACTGGGAAACTCCCCAACGTGACGATCATACAAAAGCCTTGCCAACGTGCGATTGTCCGCATCAGGAAACTCCCGCAACAGCTCCGTTACTAACTTTCCGCGATCTGATCTTCGTTTTGCCATTTGATGCTCCAATTAGCACCAAAAGACACCAGCGAGAATCAAATGTCACCCCCGATAATCTCCGACAACTTTCCGACAACTTCCGACAACTTTGCTCGCAAACACCGTGTTTTGTCACATAACCCGCCTTGGAAATCCGACAACTTCCGACAACCTCCGACAACATTAAGTGACAGAAGTGCGTTTTTTGGTTTTTCGTATTTTTGAGAAACCGGAGTCCCGAATGTGTGCGGGGGATTGGGGCAAAAACGGCAAAAGTATGAACGGTGGATGACTATACTGTTTGGCGGAGCCAAACTTCCGTCGTCGGGTCAAGAAACCCCACAACTCCATTCTATTCAACCCTCCCTGCGACCCTGCTTCTCTGTCCACACACCCCCCACCTCCCCCTCCCTGCCCCTCTCAACTTCTTTGCATCCTCATCGCCCTCATCACTCCGTGAATATGGGGCCTTTCCTCGCAGATTGTCCTCATTCCTCTCTGCATGCTCGCAGCCGACTGCCTTGGCCGAGGCACTTGGTGGATTCAATGCCATCGGGCTGAACGTCCTCACGCCTGCCCCAGCTTCTTGCCCTGGCATGTCCCGGAACTGCCTCGATCACCAACACGCCAGGGCGCGCACGCTGCCCGCTCGCTGGATCTTCACCGGCCTGAGCATGTGCAAAACCTAAGTGTCCACCCAGCCAGCTTGCGACAGCTTGTGACTCTCTGCGCATGGTTTGACGACTTTCTGACGATTTCTCTGGATTCTACGAAACCTTACGACCGATCAGGGTGTATACATTTATCTGACAGAACGTCCTTTCCTTACTCAAACGGAGATTACACGCATGACATTCGTGACAGACCACGCAAGTGGGCTTTACTGCGACCGACGATGTGCCGAGGCCGACAACGCCGACACAAGCCAGCTCGAACGCTACACGCCGGAGAAACTGCTTTCAGCCAAATGCCTCGACGATGACCGCCTCTGGTACGACGACGACAACGGCAGCGGTCTTCCATCAATTCGGATGCCTCAGTTCGGCCATTGCTGCAACAACGACGACTGCGGCGCGATTCTCTGGGAATAGCTTTCCCTCCCTTGGCCCGATCACTTCGGTGGTCGGGCTTTCTCTTTGCTTCCTTCCCTTGTTCCTCTGGAGATTAAGATGCCCAAGACCTTCGAAGAATGGCGATCATCCTGTCCGCCCAGCTCACTCGGACGCCTCGCAATCATCAGCGATGACGCGAGTGTGACGATCCACACAGCAGACAACCTACACGCAGATTCCTGCGAATACCTTGACGGGTTGTTCTTCTTGCAAGACTTTCAGATCGTCGATATTCGCCCGTTTGAGCTTCACCTAGAGCGACGACTGCATGCCGTTGCCATTGTCGCGGCTCCCCTTTCCTAACGCGATGCCGAGCG
>CERI01284260.1_pt1 | contig 14882 bp, 10 predicted proteins | sample 350261 | NCBI WGS metagenome assembly CERI01 (sample SAMEA2620979, study PRJEB7988) | marine metagenome | isolation source: saline water (ENVO:00002010), including
ATAGATCCTCATATTAGAGGTGAACATATTTATGATGAAGAAAATGTGACCTTATTATTTGACACATTCATTTACGATTTTGGAGTAGATGGAATTCCCGGTGACAATGCTTTCAATGATACTTTTGGAGATAATCAATTTACTCCATGGGAAGGAAATAATTTACTTAATGGTAACTTAATTCCAACTGAGAGCTGTTATGAATCTACATTAACTGGAGATGGTATATGTACAGAATCAGAGTTCAGTTCTTTCTATGACTGCGGTATAGATGGTTTATGTGCAGGAGCTGAAGGTTATACTGGCCCTGACTTTGGAGAAGGAAATGGAGTATTTGATTCGTTTGACTGGGATGAAGATGGATCTTATTCATACGGTGATACATGGAATAGTGATACATGGGTGGATAATGGCAACTCTATTCCTGATATAGATGATGCTATTACTTGGGAGGATATTTATCCCTTTGCAAATAATCAATGGGATGAAGGTGAGGAAATTCTGGATTATGGGCAAGATGGTCTACCAAACACTAATGATCCAGGCGAAAATGATGGTAATTTAGTTTATTTAGATTTAGAAGAATTGGATGGGTTTTTTGATACAGGAGACAATTGCTTTGGATGTTTTAACGCTGAAGAATTTGTTGATTTAAATGATAATGGAAGATACGATAGTAACGAACCATATACGGACTCTAATGATGATGGGATTTATACTCCCGCAGACTATAAAGATGAATTTAGGACCACATATGATATAGATGGCGATGGTTATGACGACTATCCAGATTTTGAAGTAAAAAACTCAAAAACAGAAATACGTTTTGATTATGATCCAAATGATAATATCAATTTAACCTATCAAAGTGGATATTCAGTAAGCAAAACAAATCAGGTATCAGGTGTTGGTAGATATTTAGCTGATAATTATGAGTATACTTATTATCAATTACGTGGAAGATATAAAAACTGGTTTTCTCAGCTTTATATTAATCAAGGAAACTCTGGGGATACTAGAGGATATGACCGTGGTGATATGATAAGAGATGAATCAAGGAATATAGCCTTTCAACTACAAAATAATTTTAAATTTAAAAATACAAAAGTTGTTTGGGGACTAGACTATTTTAGAACAGAAGCAATGACAAATGGAACGGTTTTAAATGATGGTCCTAATGGGTACGATAATGATGGAGATTCATGGTTTACAGGAAATGATAATATAGATAACGATAGAGATAGTGATGATTTTTCAGATTGGGGATTTGATGGTATTGGTCCATATGCTATAGACGAATTTGGTGGATTAATCATTGATAATTGTTCAGATTGTGAGGCAATAGTTAACAGTCAAGCAAATAATGCTTCCTATGATAGTGAGTATGACTTATGGTTTATAGATGAAGATAATGATGGCAAATGGACCACCAACAATGACGTATATCCATATTTACCAAATCCTAATTATACTGGGCCTGATCAAGGAGAAGGGAATGGTATTCCAGATCCCGGTGAGCCGGGTGTAAACTATGCTGGTTTTGTAGTTGTTGATTCTATTGATAATGATTGCGATGGTTGTGATTTTGATAATGATGGTTATCCAAATTTTCAAGAACTGCAATTAAATACAAATATTTATGACCCAACAGATTTTCCGACATCGGTTGACCCATTATCAGAATTTATAGCATATGATGAACTTATTGATGAACAATATTGTGGTACTACCCAATACCAACCTTATGTTGATGTTAGCGATGTCTCTGGTATAAAACAAGGTAGACTATGGAAATGTGAAGAAGGAATCGATGAGAAAGATGAATATGAGCAAGTAATTTCAAATGAGCATGGATTTTATTTTCAAACTAAAACAATCCCAAAAAAGAATAAAAAGTTCGAAATTATTACAGCAGCAAGATTTGATTCGCATGATATGCTTAATGAAGGCATACAATTTTCACCGAAATTTGGTTTATTTTACAAACCCAATAATTTTCAAACTTTTAGACTTACGTATGGAAAAGCATTTAATACACCAACTGCAATTAATTTAGCTACTGATTTATTCATTGGTAAAAGAGGATTTGTAGATTATTATCTTAGAGGAAATACAGATGGTACTCCATATCAAAGAGTTGGAGATGAATTTGTTGCCTCTAGCCCATCAGTATCAATTGATAATGAACTGTACAATCTAATTAATATAACAGGTGGTCAAGATGCTAACTATTGGGATAATTATACAGATAGGATAGATGGAGCTGTATATTTTTTAGGTTTTAATACAGACTTTAGTGATGTTCCTGAATTTATGCCTCTGGATACAGCCTTGTACACTATTTGGGTGCCTGAACTAGCTGATTCAGGAAGAATATATACTCCTACTGAAGCACTTAACATTAGAGATGTTGCACCTATTAAAACTGAAAAAATTCAAACTTTAGAAATTGGCTTTAAAGGATTTTTATCTGAGAGAATCCATGCTTCTATTGATTATTATGTTAGTTTATATGAAGATTTTTTTAGCGCACCAACTATAATAACACCACTTATCATTAAAAGACAATTTCAAGATAATATGGATATTACAAATTTTGATAATTTAGAAGTTGTTGGATTATTACCAGCAAATTACAATGGAGGAAATGCTCCATTTGCGACACAATGGGATGGCAGAGACAATGACAATGATTGGCATTGTGGACCTGATTCAGATTGTGCTTATCGTAATTATGGATATTTTGAAAATGATGATGATACAACTCCTGAATATGGTTTAGATTGGTATGATTTGTTTAATTGGCAAGGTATTGAAGAACCATATACTGATAGTAATTCAAATGGTATGTGGGATTCCAATGAACAGTATGAAGATTTAGATAATAGTGGTTTTTGGAATTGTATCGATTGCTCAGGTGAATGGGGATATATTGATTGGAGAACTTCTAATGGAGGAGTTGATACACTAGGGTATACTATTGTTCATCCGGAAGATGTAATTAATACTTCAATTGCAATGCAATCTGGAGCTATTAGTTTTGGAGATAGTGGTCCTGAAGCTCAGTATTGGACACCTGTAGGGATTGATGAGTATAGCGCAGTTAGCGGTCTATCTGAAGCAGAATATATACAATCGCCATTAATTGGTGTTGATGGAAATCCTATTGTAGCTCCAGGTTTTGCTTATACTCCCCTACATTCCGTACTTGCTCCAATGAATTATGGAGAAGTAACAATGCAAGGAATTGACCTTGGTCTTACCTATCTAATTCCTCAGTCAAACATGGCTATAGATGCTAATTTTTCTTTTTACAACACAACAGAATATTTTAATACTTTAACACTAAAAAATGATCCTATCAATGCTCCAAAATTTAAAATGAATGCCTCCGTAAACTGGGAATCTCCTGTTGGAAACTTCTCTTTTAAATATAGGCACGTAGATCAATTCCAATGGCAAGATGGAATATGGGAAGGTGTCATAGGACCTTATGATTTATTTGATATTTATTATAACTATAAAATAAACAAACATTTAGAATTGAATATGACAGGTCTTAATGTGTTTGATGATAGGCACAAAGAAATGATTGGCGGAGCTGTAATGGGCCGACAAATCATTATGCGACTTTCTGCTTCTATTTAATTTGGTAACTTATCTTTAGGGAATTTAAATGCTGGTGAAATCTTTTGATTTGAGATTTTAATTTCACCATATTTCTTTTCAAACTTTTTAATATTATCTTGTAGAGCATTACAAAAAGTCTTAGCGTGGACAGGTGATATTATTATTCTAGATTTAACTTTATGTTTCATAGCACCCGGTAAAACTCTAATAAAATCTAAAATAAACTCAGCTAATGAATGAGTCACAACAGCAAAATTTGCATAGGTACCCTCACCTATTTTTTCATCTATTTCGATTTTAATTTTTTGTGGGTTATTTTTATCTTTATCCATTATTTTTTATTCTTTTTATTAAAATCTTCCCAGTCTTCATCTATACCTTCCCAAACTCTAAAACTTTCTTCATCAGTTGTAACTTCTTTTAAATCTACTGATTCATCATAATTTTTTAATTTTTCTGATTTATCTTCATAATCTTCAGGATTTGTAAAATCTTCTAACTCTTTTTCTTCAATTGTTTTATGCTCAATTTCATCACCATACAATGTCTCATCAAAAAAATCTAAATCTGGTACGATTCCAACCATCATTAGATACTCTAAAAAAGCTAAGAATTTTTTTTGTTTTAAATTTGTTTTACAATGGGGGCAAATTAATTCTTTTTTTAATCCCTCTTCTTCCAATTCTCCTGCACAAGCAGGACAGATTAATCCTTCAAAAGCCATTTTTATCTCCTTATTAAGGTAGAAATATACTTGATGTTAATATTATGAACAAGAATTTATATCAAATATTTTGATATAAATGTTTCAACAATTTTTTTTCAGATTTGTGGAGCTCACAGCCCCTTCTTTTAAATACTAATTTGCATGTTTCAATGAATTTATCAAAATCAACTTTTTTATTATCACCCCACGCAAAAGAATCAACAAATTTTTTACTGAAATTATGATTAAAAATATTTGATCCAATTCCAATAAATGTTCCAGTATTTAGACTCGTAGATATTGCAATTTTCGAAAAATCTCCAATCATTGAACCTAAAAAATATTTTTTTGAATCAAGAACATTTTCGCCAAAATCAAATTTAATATTGCTGTAATTATTTTTTAAATTACTGTTGTTAGTGCCAGCTCCAATATTCACCCACTCTCCAATATAGCTATGTCCAATAAATCCATCGTGCACTTTATTGGATTTACCATGGAATATTGAATTACTAACTTCTCCTCCAATTTTGCAGTCTGGACCAATTAATGCACCACCCCTTATTTTAGAACCTGGAGAAATATATGAATTTCTATCGATAAAAACTGGGCCTTGGATTAAAGAACCAATATCAATAACTGTATTATCATTTATATAAACCGGACCATTTGTTGCATCAATTATTGTACCAGGCTTAATGCTAGTATTTTTACTAATGAATATTGAATCAGAGTTAATGAGAATAACGTTGTCTATACTTTTTGTTGGGACATTGTTTAAATTCAAAAAATCTTGTTTAATTTTAGAATTAAATAAATAAATTGAATCCCATAAATAGTTAATACATGAAATTGAATCATTTAGCTTAGAATCATCCTTAATTAAATTTATCTTATAGTTAAAATCCTCTAAAGAAATAGAAGATTTATTTTCAAAAAACAATGTATTCTTTTGATCAAAAAAATTAATATACTCATGATTCCAAACTACTTTTGAATTAATACATTTAGCTGGTGGAATTATATCAGGGTTTATATTATAATCAGGGAATCTGTATTTAACTACATCCTTAATATCATCTCTCACAATCAAATAAATTTCATAATCTGTAAAATAATTTGTAAATCTTTCTAAATTTGAAAATAAACCTGTTTTTATTTCAAATACAGCGTGGTTAAAACTAAATGGTTTTAATTGATTTGCATGTTGATCTTCAAATATTACTAATTTCATATAATTATTTTAATAAATTGTTTATTTGTTTATACCCATCTTCTAATATTTCAAAGCTCTTTAAATCAAATTGAACATTATAGAAGTAATCAGAATAACTATTTTTAAATCCAACCTTATAATAACTTGACATTTTATTAATTAAATATGATATATCAAAAACAAATTCATTATTTAGATCAACAATTATATCAAATTTTACATTCATAGCTATTTCGTTATTAAAATAGCTATCAATCTCAACTTTATCTTTTTTTACATTATGATATAAATCATAAATATGCCCATTTAAGTGAAAATTATTTTTATAAATTGAATTGATAAGATAATAATAACTAATATTTTTCTTCTTAACTAAATCCCTTAACGAATAAAGAGCTACCCTGAATTGTTCATCTTTAATAGGGAAAATAATTAATACATTTTTAGTTTTATTTGTTTTATTTTGATTAACTTCTATCCGTTTATCAATCTTTTTAATTTTTCCTAATAATTTTAGGTAAAATAATTTAAATTTCAACAGGTATACTTTAATATTTTTCATTAAGTATAATTTACAAATTGATTAAAATTTTAAAAATATAAAGATTTAATATTTTGAGACATAAATTAATTATCATTCTTCTTCTTTTGTCGTATTTAATATCAGAAAATACTGCAATTAATTATCTGTGGCCAACAAATACATCTAAAACTATAACTACATTATTTGGTGAAAAGAGGAGCAGACGATTTCATGCTGGGATAGATGTTAGGACATATGGTAAAATAGGTGACAAAATATTTGCTATTGAATCAGGGTATATAAGTAGAATAAAAATAAGTCCAGATGGATATGGTAAGGCCCTTTATTTAAAACTAGATGATGGGAACACTGCATTGTATGCACACCTTGATAAATACAACCCTGAAATTGAATCACTTGTTAATAAACTAAGAATAGATAACAGTAGCAGCTTTATAAATCACTATTTAAAGGAAAATAAATTACGATTTAATAAAGGCGATGTCCTTGGATACTGTGGTGATACAGGAAGCTTATCAGGTCCACATTTACACTTTGAAATAAGAGATGAAAGCGGGCAACCAATTAATCCTTTAAAAGGATATTATTCAATCGAAGATACATTAAGGCCTATAGCCGAGTCGCTAGCAATAATACCCTTAGATAATAATTCTTTTATAAATGGATTACAAGGTTATTCCTTATTTGATATTGAACCATTATTGTTAAATAATAATACAAATACATATAAATATTTCATAAAAGATACTATATCTGTAATTGGGAAATTTGGAATTGGTCTACAGACCTATGATCAAATAAATTCATCCCCATTTGATTTTGGTATTTATGAGATTGAATTACTTATTAATAATAAAAATCAATATAAGATTAATTTTGATAAATATGATTTTGATCATGACCATTTAATTTATAGAGAAATAGATTATTATTTATTGGAGAATGAGTCGAAAAGTTTTCATAGATTATTTCTTAATGAAAATTCTCAGTTAGATTTTATTGATAAAAGTTCTAATAAAGGAATTACACTGGATAAGGGCTATCATAATTTAATAATAAATGTTACAGATAATTTTAATAATAGCGTCCAGATTCAAGGAGTATTAAAAGGTGATATAGTTTTACCTCCAGATATTATTTATGATAATAATAATTATATTTTAAAGACAACTTATCCGAATAATGATTTATCATTATTAATATCAACAAGATATGAAAATTCTCGAAGTATAATTCCTAATTACACACAAATAGATTCTACTACATATATATTTGAAAAACCATTAAAACCATACGAAGTTTTAGAATTATATAATAAAGATTTAGGAATAAAATCTAAATCTTCATTCATTTCATTTTATGATTTTAATCCTTATAAAATTAGCGGTGATTTTGAAATAGAACATATTAATACACATATTAAAATCAATTTTATTGAGGATGAGTTTAGTGGCTACAATGCGAAATTAATTTTGAAGGGTGAAAATGAAGAAGTTATAGATTTGAATAGATATAAAAAGAATATACTTACTACAGGACTAATTAAAGTAAATAGATTAGATAATATAAATCAAATTTCTATTGTTTATGAAACAGAACCTGAGATTGTATTTAATAAGAGTTTATATGGAACCATTTTTAAATCAAATATTAAATCATCCTTAAAATTTAAAGAATTTGAACTTGTTAATAATAAGGATTCTTTTTACTATGATAGTTTTATAGGTATTGAAAATGAACAAGTTAAAATACCAAAAAATTATGATAAAATCTCAGATCCTATTATCATTTACCCTAATACTATTCCATTTAAAGAATATATGATTTTAAAATATACTAATAACAAAATTTCAAATGGAGGTATTTACCAATATAATGAAAAAAATGAAACATGGATTTTCAAAGGTAAAATTAACAAAAACGAGTCAACTGATATAAAACTTTATTCTGGAGGTATTTTTTGTATTCTCAATGAACGTAAAAGTCCCATAATTAAAAATATATTCCCAAATAATAATTCATACTACAATGCTAATGATATGGATAAAATATCTTTTAATTTAGTTGACTTAGAATCAAAAATTGATCATAATTCAATAGAAATTACATTAAATAATCAACCTGTATATTATGATTATATACCATATAGAGATTATGTAAGAGCAAACCTATTAAATGAATTAGAAAAAGGTGAAAATATTATAAGAATTTCAGCTAAAGATAACTTGAGCAATACTTCAATTAAAGAAACAACTTTTTTTATTAAATAATTTTAATGAACTTTAAAATCATAGGAATAACAGGCGGTTCGGGTTCAGGTAAAACATATTTATCCAATACTCTACTTAATAAGTTTGGTGAAGAAAATATTAATATAATTCAAATGGACTCTTATTATAATGATTTAAAATATTTGCCTATGTCAGAAAGAGAGAAAAGTAATTTTGATCAACCTAAAGCATTTGATTTTAATCTTTTATTAACTCAATTAAATATTTTTAACCAAAAAGGTAGTATTAAAATACCTGTTTATGATTATAAAACTCATACAAGAAAAAATAAAACTAATAAATTGATTAGTAAACCAGTTTTAATTATAGAAGGAATTTTTGCAGTTTATAATGACCAAATAAGAGAACTTATGGACTTAGTTGTCTTTATTGATATTAAAAATAATATTAGAAAAAAACGTAGAATTGAACGTGATATGATTCAACGTAAAAGGACTAAAGAATCTATTATATATCAATATGAAAATATTGTTGAACCTATGCAAAAAAAATATATTTTCCCCATGAAAAATAAATCCGATTTAATATTAAAAGAAAACAGTGAAAAAAGTAATGAATTTAATATATTAACTGATTATATAAGTAAAATTATCAACAAAAATGAAAAAGATTAAAAAAGGAACTATAGAAGTTATTTGTGGACCTATGTTTAGTGGGAAAACAGAAGAGCTAATCAGAAGATTAGTTAGAGCACAAATTGCAAAAAAAAATGTTTCTATTTTTAAAAATGCTGTAGATAATAGATATAGTGATGAATACGTTGTATCACATAATCAAAATAAAATTAAATGTCAACCAATTAAAGATTCAAAAGAAATTTTTGACCATAGTAAAGAAATTGACATAGTAGGTATTGATGAAACTCAATTTTTTGATTTATCGATTATAGATGTTTGTAATAAATTAGCCAATAATGGTAAAAGAGTTATTGTTGCTGGATTAGATAGAGATTATAAATCTATCCCTTTTGAATCAATGGCATATTTATTAGCTCATGCTGAAAAAATAACAAAATTATCTTCAATATGCATGATATGTGGAGGATATGCTTACTTTAGTCAAAGATTAACTGATGATAAAACACAAATTTTAGTTGGAGAATCAGAAGAATATGAAGCAAGATGCAGAAAGTGTTTTAAACCATAATTATATTAAGGAAAAAAAATGAATAGATTAATAGGTTTTGTTGGAATATTTGCAATTTTAGGGTTAGCATATCTTTTATCAAACAATAAAAAGAAAATTGATACAAAATTAATTATTTGGGGTATATCTCTTCAAATATTTTTTGCTGTATTAATTTTAAAAGTTCCCGGAGGAAAATTTGTATTTAATAGCATAGATACTATCATAAAGAAAATTTTAGATTTTTCAGTTGAAGGGAGTAAGTTTTTGTTTGGAAATTTAGCTGATGATTCACTTTATTTTCCAACTGATGGATCATGGCCAGGGTTTGGTTTCCAGTTTGCATTCCTTGTTCTACCTACGGTTATATTTTTTTCTAGCATAATGTCAGTTCTTTATCATTTAGGAATTATGCAAAAAGTAATAAAAGTTATTTCAAAAATTATGCAAAAAACAATGGGTACTAGTGGAGCAGAGACTACAAGTATTTCTGCTAATATTTTTGTTGGACAAACTGAAGCACCGCTTGTTATTAAACCTTTTATAGATAAAATGACAAAATCAGAATTAATGGCAATAATGACTGGGGGTTTTGCAACAGTAGCAGGAGGTGTTATGGCCGCTTATGTATTAATGTTAAGTAATACAATTCCTGGTATTGCAGGTCATTTAATGGCTGCATCAATAATGAGCGCACCTGCTGCATTAGTAATTGCAAAAATAATATACCCAGAAAATTCAGTTCCTGAAACAGCAAAAGAAAACATTGAGTTATCTAAATTTTCAGATGATGCAAATTTCCTTGAAGCTATTGGTAATGGTGCAACTGAAGGTATGAAATTGGCACTCAATATTGCAGCAATGCTTATTGCCTTTATTTCTGTTATAACATTGCTAAATTGGGTTTTAGGTCTAATTTCATTTGGTGGGATTAATTTATCAATTGAATTAATACTTGGCTACTTATTTATGCCTTTAGCATTTGTCATGGGAGCACCGTGGTCTGAAGCACAAATTCTTGGTAGCTTAATGGGACAAAAGCTAGTATTAACAGAATTTATTGCATATGGAAATTTAGCTGCTTTAGGTGATTCTATTTCACCAAGGACAGCAACGATAGCTGCATATGCTTTATGTGGATTTGCTAATTTTGCATCAATAGGAATTCAGCTAGGGGGAATTGGTTCAATTGCACCTCAACGTAAAAAAGATTTAGCAACGCTAGTAACAAAAGCAATGCTAGGTGGAGCTTTAGCATCTTGGTTAACTGCTACAATTGCAGGAATTTTAATTTAAGGAATAATATGAAATTTTTATTAATAGGTCCACCAGGAGGAGGTAAAGGAACACAAGCAAAAAAGCTTTCATCAAAATTCAACATACCTCAAATATCTACAGGAGATATGCTCCGAGACCATGTTAAGAAATTATCTGAACTTGGTAGAAAAGCAAAAAAATTTATGGACAATGGAGAATTAGTACCCGATGAATTGATATTACAAATGATGAAAAAAAAACTATCAAGCGATGAATGCATAAATGGATATATACTTGATGGGTTTCCAAGAACTCTACCGCAAGCTGAGGGTTTAAATATTTTATTAAATGAAATAGGTAGTAATCTAAACAAAGTTATTGTTATTGAAGTTAGTGATGATATTATTGTTGATAGAATGGGTGGTAGAAGAGTTCATAAAAATTCAGGAAGAATATATCATATTAAGTTTAATCCTCCAAAAAATGAAGGCTTTGATGATATCACAAACGAACCTTTATCAATAAGATCAGATGACAAAAAAGAAACTGTTAAAAATAGACTGAACGTTTACCATGATTTAACAAAACCTTTAATAAGTTTTTATGATAAAAATCAAATTCTATTAACTGTTAATGGAGAAGATAGCATCGAGAATGTGTATTCAAATATAATTGAAAATTTATAAATTGTGTTAAAAATTGGTATAACTGGAGGTATATCTTCTGGTAAAACAACAGTAACTGAATACCTTAATAAAAATAAAAATGTATTTATTTTTAATGCCGATAAAGAATCTAAAAGACATCTAAAAAAATCTCTTACTCTACAAAAAAAATTAACTCATATATTTTCAGATAAAATTATTAATAATAAAAAAATCGATTTTAACTTATTAGCAAAAGAAGCTTTTTCAAATTCAACAAACCATAAGATATTAAATGGGGTGTTATGGCCAGAAGTTTATATTTTAATTAATAATGCATATAAAAAAGCACAAAATAATAACTATAATTTATTTATTGTAGATGCAGCATTAATATTTGAAGCAAATTTTTCAAGTTTTTTTGATAAAACAATACTACTAATTACTAATAAAGAAAAAAGAATTAAAAGAGCAGTTAAAAGAAATAATATTCCTCTTGAAAGCATACAAAATAGAATGAGACTTCAGATGTCTGATAATAAAAAAAAGAAACTAGCTGATGTAATTATTTATAATGATGAAGATTTAAATTCGCTTTATAAAAAAATTGATAGACTGTATAAAAAACTATTACTTTAGAAGTGTTACTTTTTTAATAAAATTCTTACTACCAATCCTAAATTTAATAAAATATATTCCACTTGAAAAATTTGAGGCATCCCAAGATAAATTGTAGTATCCACTTTCAAATAATTTATCTTTAACTAAGTTGTCAATCAATTGACCCTTAATATTATATACGTTAACATTTAAAATAGATTGGTCTGCAATTTCAACATCAATATTAACAATTGGATTAAAAGGATTTGGGTAAGCATCTTTAACAGAAAAAGAATTTGGTAATTCAATTCCATCAATTACTTTATCAATAATAAAGTTATTCAAGTTAGACCAATTAGGAACATTAATATCTAAATCTATAATTTCATCTTCTAAATATCTATAAACTTTAAAAGAAACTTTAGATTCATTTTTACAGTAATTTTGTGTTTCATTAAATTCATCAACTCCCATGATTGGGACTTCAGTATATTCTCCGAACCATTGTCTTGCTCCAACTATTTCTTCATTACAGTAACCTAATATCCAATCATCATTAGTTATTTCAATGTTTTTAATTTTAATATTTTTAAAGAAGTAAAATGCTTGATTTTGGGATTGGCTATAGTAAAATTCTTGAGGCAATTCTAATCTATTTACACTTATAAGTTCTTTGTCATTTCTTGATAGAATATCTGAGAAACTATAACTAAAATTAAGATCTTCTGATACATTAAACCAATATCCTCGAAGAGGTTGAAGTCCATTATTTGCTAGAGAACCCACCCACTCGCCATTTATTCTAGTTGCAGAAGTATTTTCACCAATTACATCTGTAAATAAGTTTTCGATATCATCTGGTAAAACATCATCTATATCACTATACACATCTTGACTTATGTAAGATACTAAATTATTACCATAGTGTAAATTATATTCAATTTCATTATCTTGATCTATAAATCTATATGTTTCAATTTCAAATGAATCTTGTTGTTCTAATCTTAACCAATAACCTTTCTGAGATTCCAAGGTATCTAAACTCCCGAACCATGATCCATTATTAAAATCATCTAAAAATATAGACGCATAATTTTCTGTAAAAATATGAGTCAAATTATTTTCAAGAGGACTAAATATTGACTGTATTGAATTATCATTATTATCTAAACCTATAAAACTAATTAGATTATTGCCATCTGATAAAAAATCAAAATCTTGAAGCACTTTAATATCTATATTAAATATTTGTTCATCAAAATCCTCAAATAAATCTGAATCTGAGATTCTAATTGTTATTCCTTCATACAATCCTGTCTTATTTGGTAACCAACTAACTAAACCTTCAGAGTTAATTAACATTCCATCTGGATTATTGAATAATTCATAAAAGAAAATATCATTATCTGGATCATCTATTTGAACTTGATAATCATACTGATTATCAACATAAGAATTTTCAATAGGCAATGAAGTTATCACTGGTAAATCATTAACAGGCTCTACTAAAACTTCAAATGTTTGATACTCAATATTTCCATTACCATCATTAATTGTAATTGTTATTTCATTAGAAGTTAATATACCTTCAGTTGGTGTCCACAAAATTAAACCGGTATTAGAAACGCTCATAAAATCTGGAGCATTTTCTGATAGATTATAAATCAAATTATCATTATCAGGATCATCAACTTCTATTTGATATTGGTATTCTATATCTTCAATTGCATTAATAACTGGTGAACTTACAATGGTAAACGGATCATCAACATTTAAAATCTCAATATAAATTGTTCCATTATCTGATAATTCACCGTCATCTACTGTAAAAAACAATTCATCAAAGCCATAATAATTTTCATTTGGGATGTACGTTATAAAACCTGAATTAATTTCATATGTTCCATGATTAGGTAATTGATCTATAGTATAATTTAAATTAAAATCATCTACATCAGATGCATTAAAACTAAATGTATTTGATGTATCTTCATTTAAAATAACTGATATATCATCTGATTGAGGAGAATCATTAACTGGGATAACATCTAATATAAATTCAGAGAAAGTATTTAAAATATTATCAGAAACAATAACATTTATTGTAAGTTGACCGTAATAATTTTCATTTGGAATAATATTTAAAAAATTATCTTCAAAATATAGAATTGCATTTTCCTCAGATTCAAAATCATATAATAAGTTGTCACCATCAATATCAAACGCATTAACTTCAATTGAAAACACTGAATCTTCATTAATAGAGCTATCTGAAATAACTTCAATTACTGGGAAGTCATTAACATTATTAATATTTAAAGTAACAGAAGATTCTTCAGAATTTAATAAGCCATCTGAAGCAACAAATGTAAATGTATCTTGACCTACAAAGTTTAAATTTGGTAAATATGAAATAACTGAACCTTCAATAGATAAAATACTTCCATTTGGATTATTTATGATAGTATAATTTAATGGATCTCCATCTACATCATTTGCTTGTAAAACTATTGAAGTTGTTTCATCTTCATTCATATTTATAATTAAATCACTTGATATAGGTGCATCATTAACTGATAAAACTGAAACAACCACGATTTGGATATCTGTTAACTCTCCATCAGATACTGTAATAACAAAACTTTCAATACCATAAAAATTATCAGAAGGATTAAAAAATACAGTTCCATTATCAATTGATGCAGATATTAGATTTCCTCCACTAACACTAAAGTTTAAAATATCACCGTCATAATCGTTAGCATCTAGCACTAAACTATATATATTATCCTCTGCAAATGATATATCATCAATTAAATTTAATACAGGAGCATCATTAACCGCATTAACATATAATGAAACTGAGGCG
>CERI01117393.1_pt1 | contig 14838 bp, 14 predicted proteins | sample 350261 | NCBI WGS metagenome assembly CERI01 (sample SAMEA2620979, study PRJEB7988) | marine metagenome | isolation source: saline water (ENVO:00002010), including
TTCGAAATATATGTTTTGAAAAAAAAAAACCAAGGTTTGTTCACTATGATCTAGGTTGGAATTGTAGGATGACAAACATGCAGGCTGCTGTGGGATGTGCTCAATTAAAAAAACTCAATATTTTTATTAAAAAAAAAAGACTGATTGGAAAGTTCTATAACAAACATCTGAAAAAATTAAAGGATATAACCTTACCAAAAATAAAAGATGAATTCTCAAAAAATATTTATTGGGTTTATCCAATAATTTTAAATAATAAGCTTAATGCCAAACAACTAGCTAAAAAGTTAATGCAATATGGAATAGAGACTAGACCTTTTTTTTATCCAATGAATAAACAGCCAATTTTAAAAAAAATGAAATTAATTAATAAAGACGAACAATTTCAAATATCTGAAAAAATATATAAAAAAGGATTATATTTACCATCAGGAATTGGTAATACTTTTACTGAGTTAAAAATAGTGGCTAAAATACTTAATTCTATACTTAAATAAATTATAACTATATTTATAGCAATCATGAACAATATTAAAAATTTTATTTTTTCAGCAAAATATTATGATTATATCTACAAAAAAAAAAATTATCTAAAAGAAACTAATTTTATTTCTAAATTTTTCTATAAAAAAAAAGTAAAAAAAATTTTAGATTTAGGTATGGGGACAGGAAGTCACCTAATAAACTTCCTTAAAAAAGGTCATAAAGTTGATGGTGTTGAAATTAGTCCTAAGATGATAAAAATTGCAAAAGAGAAAATCAAAAAGAAAAATATTAAAAAAAACTTCAAACTATTTCAAGGAGATTTAATTAAATTTAGAGTTAAAAAGCATAACTATGATGCTATTATTTCAGTTTTTCATGTGATTAATTATTTAAAAAATATTAATTCTCTTAGAAAATTTTTTTCAAATGCTCATATTGGATTAAAAAAAAATGGAATATTATTATTTGATTGTTGGAATGATATACTTATAAAAAATAATGATTTAAAAAATAGTAAAAAAATAATTTTATTTAAAGATTATAAAATAATAAGATTTGGCAATATTAAATTAACACAAAATAAGAAGATTAAAGTTATATATAAATTTAAGATATATAATAAAAATAAATTAATAAGTGAATTTTTTGAACAGCATAATTTACATTCTTTTTCTAAATCGGAAATTTTAGATGCTGCAAAAAATAAGTTTTTACTCATTAATCATTGCGTTTGGTTTAATAGTAAAAAATCTCCAGATAAAAAAGATTTTTCTACATTATTTATTTTCAAAAAAGTTATATAAAAAATCTAATATTAATGTCTATTATCGTAGTATTTTTTTTATCTTTTTATAAATTAAAGATAATCTAGAATAAAAAAATATCATTAAGTTTCTTGGAAAGGTTAAATTTCTACCTCCAAAAAGCCAATTAAAATCGTAATTATCTGCCTCTAAGTTTATTTTGATTGATGTGGGATGTATAATATTGCCTAAAGTCTTTGATGGCACATTATTTCCATAATCCTTTTTAGATTTTGTGTGTGTTGCTTCTTCTCCAAATCCTATGTTGCTAACTAAATTTACATTGGGAATAATATTTACACCACCATGATACCATAGACTAGCTGTAAATGGATAGGCCATACTGTTAATTTTTTTATTATAATTAAGATCAAAAATTTTTTCCCAATATTTTCTTTCTTCTTTTTTAGGCAGTTTTTTTTTCCAATCTTCAGAATACTTCCATTTTGGCCAAAAACTTAACTCACCATCATAATAATTCCATGACCTTCTCCATCCAGCCCAGCCCCAACACTGAAAATATTTAGAGAAGTAATAGGAAGCATCACCACGTTTATTGCCATCTTGAAAGTTATTTCCAGAGATTGTTAATATTTCTTTATTATCAAGGTAATAATTCAAAAGAAATTCACAAAAATAAAAAAAATCCTTATTAGGTAAATTATCATCCTCTAATATAATTCCTTGTTCTTCATTTTCAAAAAACCAAGTAATTGCACTACTTGTTGCAGATTTACATCCAAGATTTTTTTTCCTAAAAAGAGTCTTTACTTTGCAAGGCCAATCCACTGCTGTTGCAATTTCTCTTACCTTAAGTATTTTATTCTCTTCACCTTCTTTATCTTTTCTTGGTCCATCAGCAGCCACATATAATCGAGGAGGTTTAGCTTTTCTAATTGTTTCAAAAACTTTAGAAGTAGTATTTGGACGATTAAAAACCATAAATAAAACCGCAGTGTTTTTTAAACTATAGACTTTTGAAACTTCATTCATAACAAAACTTTTATACTGAGCTATATCCGCTTATTTAATAGTAATTATAAGTTGGCTATATATAAACGCAAGTAAATTAGAGTATGAACTTTGTTTTCAAATAATGATCCAAAAAAAATAAAATTTATTTATATTTTCTTAATAAATAGAAAGAGGTGGTTTAATACTTTCGGTATTAAAAAAACTAGATTAGAGTAAATAATTAAATATATTTAAGCTCAATTAGATTCTTTCTAAATTTAGATTGTAAATTTTGTTAATTTTATTCATTTTCTAAATAAATCTTTGTAAATTTGTGAACCCTATTATGTTTTATAGCTTGTGTTTTGGTTAAAAAAATAAATTTTTTATGCTGATTGTCTGGGCTAATCATCAACTCGTTATTAAATTGAATTTTAATTGCACATACAAAATAATGAGTATTTATTTTTCTTACATTAAAAAAATTATCTTTATAGATATGGTTATAAATACCAATTATTTTATATTTAATATCTTTAATATATAAACCAAGCTCATCTTTTAGTATTCTTTTAATTGTTAATTTATAATTTTCATTTTTAAATATTCTTCCACCAGGTACAAAATAATAATTCTTAGCTGGACGATTTTTTCTTAATCCAAAAAGATATTTATTTTTTACTTTTATCAAAATATCAATTGAACACAGTGGTGTTTTGTCAATTATATTTAAAAAAGATTTTTTGTTTAAAAGCATTTTTTTTAATAAATCAAAATATTTGATATATTCATTAATAATATTTATCCATTAAAATCTTTTGGCTAATTAAAATAATACTTTAACTAGCAAAGTGGTTATTTTTATGATTGATAAATTAAAGACCCAATCAAAATAATACCAGAATACATTGGAACTATTTTTGCTAAATCAATTTTTGTTTTTGTTAAAAATTTTTTTGAACAAAAGCATAGCAAAATTATAATACAAATTGGATCAAAATATTCTTGAAAAATTACATCAATGTTACAAAATATGAGTAGATTGATTGTAAAGTATAAAATTAACTCTATTGATTTAGAAAACATCATCAATATTAGGATTATTGTAAAATAGGAGCTTATCAATAATATAATTCTTGCTAGTTGATCATTAATTAATAAGATTTTCAATATTTTTGGTAAAATACCACTTCCATTTAGTGTCCAATTATAATCACTAAAAATAATTAGATAAATTAAAAATAAAATACCTAACATAAAAAAAAATTTAAAATTCATTTTTTTTTTAGTTAATGACTCATAATTAAAATTTATTTGACTGAATGAAACATATTTCATTATAAATGGTATTAAATAAACTAAATAAATATTAAGAATTGTTGGTATGTTATTCAAATTAAAAACAATTGATCTTCTTTGTGCTATTGGTGGAACCAAGCCACCCCACTGATAAAAAAAATAAAATGAAGGTAATAAAAAAAGAATAAATAATAAAATTAAAAAGAAATTTTCTTTTTTAAAATATGAAGATTTATCAAAAAGTAAAAAAAAAACTATAATTGGTAAAAATAAATAGCTTTGTCTTGAGTAAAAAGTGAGAGATGCAAAAAATATTGTAAGTATGAAAAAAACATTTTTTTTTGTATTTTTAAAACATAAATAATAATACAAGGTTATTAACATCAAAATTATACCAATGTTTTCTTCCAATCCCCAAAAAGCAGATGTTCTAAAATATGGGCTTAATAAGATTGTGCTTGCAAGAAAAAGAATGTTAATATTAAACTTATTTTTTAAATCAAATTTCTTCAACAACATTAAATAAAAGAATAGTAATCCAAGAAAAGATAATAAAAACCAAATTACTTGATATCGATCTTTATTGTCACTTAAAGAAATAATTTTGGATAAAATATAATGTAATGGGAGGCTTGTAGAGTCGTACAAAGTCCAATCTATTTTAAAAAAATTACTTGAGTTAAATAGTATAAAATTATTATAAATATGAAGATTAAAATCAATTTTACCACCACCACTTGAATCCTCTTTAACTAAAAAGCCATAAAAATAAGAAAATATAAAAAGAAATATAAGTAAGACATATAAACCTTGTGAATTGAAAATATTAATTTTTATCTTCAAAATTTATTCTTTCTTTTTCAATAACTAAAGGTAGTTTTCTCGTATGAGATAATAACACAGATATATATTCTCCTAATAGTCCAAGTAAAAAAATTTGAATTGCTGAAATGAAAAATAGTCCTACAATAATTGGGGCAACACCAAGATCAAAACTATCCCAATAAAATAATTTATAAAAAAGAAATACTATAGAAACTAATATAGATACAATACTTGCTAACATTCCAAAAATAACCATCAATCTTAATGGTATTTTTGAGTGTTTTACCAGTCCAAGAAGCCCAACATCTATTAGCGAAAAAAAATTATTTTTTGTTTTACCCAAAATTCTTTTAGGTTGATCAAATTTCAAAAGTTTTATGTCTCCTTCTAACTCGCACACAAGTCCTCTTAGATATGGAATTGGATCTTCTATTTTTTTTAATAAATCAATAATAGATTGATCGAATAGACCTGCACCAGTCGTGTTAATTGTTAAATTAGTGTCTGAAATTTTTGATAAAAATTTATAGTAAAATTTTCGTACATTCTTAATTAAAAAATTTTCATCAGATTGATTTTTTTGAGCCAAGATAACTTTATGACCTTTTTCCCATAACTCTATATATTTTGAAATTAGCTCTGGTGGATCTTGAAAATCTGAAGCCATAAGAATTGTTGCATGACCACTTGTTTGCATCAATCCATAATATGGTGAATTAAGATGACCATAATTTTTATTATTTACAATTAATTTAAGATTTTTATCATTTTGACAAAGTTTCTTAATAATTGAAATCGTATTATCAGATGAATTGTTGTCAATTACTACATGCTCATAATCATAGTTTAACCCTTTGAATTCATCTTTAATTTTTTTACATAACATCACAATATTTTCTTCCTCATTATAAGTTGGTGTTAGTACACTAATTTTTTTCATGATATTATTTTAATAATTAATTAATAATTTAACATATTACATTAAATAAATTATACATTTAAATAATTTTATGAAGAAAATTTTTATTGTTATGGTGGTTTTTTTAGTATCATTAAAAGCAGTAGATATTATTTTTGTTAAATTTATAGGTCTAGGTAGTCCACTTATTTATAGACACTCAAAGATTTATGGGTATGACCTAAAACCAAATCAAAAAATTTTAAGAAGAGGCAAGTCCGTTACGATAAATGATTTTGGAATGAGATCATTAAAAAATTGGTCTGATCAGTATGAAAAGAAATTATTATTTTTTGGTGATAGCGTAACGTTTGGTGGTTCACTTGTGAATGATGAGGATACTTTTGTTGAACAAATATGTGAAAAAATAAAGAATATTAAAACAATCTGTGGAAATTATAGTGTTAATGGATATGGAATAGAGGCAATATCAAAAAGAATTAAATATAAAAACTTTTTTGATGAAGATTTAATTATTATTACAGTAATAGGTAATGATTTTTTAAGAGGTTTTGCTAATTTAGGAGTCCAACCATTTACAACAAAAAAATACCCAGTAATTTTTCCAGCTTTGATTGAATTATTTTTTTTAAGTACAGATAATATTAGAAATAAAATAAAATATAATTTTAATAATATTTCTGAAAATAAGCAAACTTTAGAAAGATATCAAAATGATCAATTAAATTATTTTTTAGAGACACTGGAAGAGTTAAATAAAGAATATTTTGTTTTTTATTCACCTGAATATTCTGAATTTAAAGGAAATAATGAATACGAGAATATAAAAACTATTTTATCAGAAAATATAAAAAATTTTTTTGATTTAACTAGTGAAATAAAAAAACATGAAGAAAAAATTTATTATGACGGAGTACATTTAAATAAGTTAGGACATAAACTATATTCAGATATTATTTTTAAAAAAATTAAAGATAGTTTATAATTTTAACCGAAATAATTTTCTTAAAAAAATATATATCAAATAATAAATTGCAGATAAAATTTCATATATATTTATTTTTGAAGAACCATAAGTTCTGCTTTTCATTCTAATTGGAATTTCTGAAATAATATATTTATAATGACTAAAATAATAAATACTTTCCCAAAAAAAAGAATATCCATTATGTTTTGCTTTTAACAAATGATTAGAAGGAATTTTATTCAAATTGTATATTCTGAATGCACCTGATGTATCCAAATTAATATTTAATAAAGCATTAATAATAATATGTCTTAATTTTGTAATTAATTTTCTATACCACGGCCAACTTTCGAGTGAATTTCTAAAATAAAATCTATTTGTTATTACTATATCACTATTATTTTCAATTAAATTTAGCATTTTTATTATATATGCTGGATCATGAGATCCGTCCGCATCCATAGTTACTAATAAATCATATTTTTTTTTTTTTGAATATTTAATGATTTCTTTATGAGCAGAACCGATGCCAAGTTTTTTATTCCTTACTATTTTTAATACATTCTTATTATTATTTTTTATATAATCTATTTCCTCAAGAGTTCCATCTTTTGAATTGTCATCTAAAAACAATATATCTAACTTTAAATTCAATTTTTTGATTTTTCTAAATATTAAAGAAACATTTTTCTTTTCATTTAAAGTGGGTATACCAATTAATATTTTCATTAATTCAATAATATATTCTAAGGTGCTGGCATATAAAAGATTATAATTTATTAAAATATTTTAATAATAAAGTTTTTGTTAAATACTTATTTCATTATAAACAATATTTAAATATGTTAGTAACATTAGATGAAAAATGTAAAAAAACTATTTTTGAATAATATTAAGTTAATTTTGATATATTGTTTTTTAATTATTGCGTTGCTTCAATACTTTAGTGTTCCATATAATATTTATTCTTTATTAAAAAGACCCTACGAAGAAAGAATGACAAGAGAATACGGATATTGTGAAAAAGAGGGGTACGGTTACACAAAATTTATCATGAATAAATATAATTTAAATAAAAATATTCCTCCAACAATTATAAATATAAATCCAACGCCTGAAATATATCATCTATTGAATTTAAGAGGTGAATTAAACGATGATGAAATTATTGTGATTAATTTCAATGAAACTAAAACAAATAATATATTTAATACACAAATTAAAAAACAATCATTTAGTAGTAAGATAATCGATCTTAATGATTATCAGTTAATTCATAGATATGGTAATTGTTACTTTTTAAAAAAATGAATGAAATTCTAAATATAATATTCCAATTATTAATAATGATAGTTATTTTTAGTGCTCCACTTAATTTAATTACTGATAAGAATATATATAAATTACAAATATTGAATAAACAAAATTTGTATATCAAGCTTTCTATTAATATTTTTTTTCATTTAAATATTCTGCTAATATTTTCATTTCTACAAATTAGTTTAGAAAAAATATTTTATGTTTTAGTTTTTTTTTCAACAGTATTTAATATTTTTTATTTATATGACTCAAAAATAAAAATAGATAAAAATTTTTTTATTTATGTAATATTTATATTAGCAATTTTTCTTAAAATTGCTGTTGAACCAAAACTTGAATGGGATGGATTAAATCATTGGCTTGCAAAGGTTAACAATTTTTTTAATGGCACAGACATTGATAATTTAAAAGAAAATGGTTTTGCTGAATATCCACATTTAGGTCCATACATATGGTCTTTTTTTTGGAAAAACTCCATATCACAATATGAATATCTAGGTAGATTATTCTATGGGTTTTTTTATGTCACTAGCTTATTCTGTTTAATAGAAAGTTTTTTTAAAAAAAAAATTTTATTCCTAATAATTATCTTTTTTACCACCATATTAACTTACGATCATTTTTTATTTGGTGGTTATCAGGAATATCTGATTTTTTCCTCGTTAATAATCATATCAAAGATTTACTACACTCTGTGCTTAAATGTAAAAAAAAAAGTTATTTATAATTATTTACTATTAATAATTATATCACAATTTATTATTTGGTTTAAGGATGAAGCTTTATTTTATTATATTTTATTTTTTTCTATAATTATTTTTAAAAATAATTTTAAATATAAAAACAAATTCTTGTTATTCACAATTGTGTTAATATTTCCAATAATACAATACATTCTTCAATTTTACTTAATTGGGCATTATGGATTTCAAGCTGAGTTGATCCATAGTAGTTTGTGGGAAAACCTAAAACCAAATATATTTTTTTATAAATTTTTATTAATTTCTAAATATATTTTTATATCTTGTATTAAATATAAACTCTGGATAATTAATATTATTGCAATTCTAGCAATTTATAAATTTTTTAAAAAAGATTTTATTATTTTAAAACCGTACATTTATATTTTAGCTCTTAATATTATATTAATATATGGAATATATTTTCAAACTCCATACGACTTAGAATTTTTACTTAAAGTAACATTGGATAGGTTAATATTTCAGGTTTCAGGATTTTATTTAATATTTCCAGTGATTTTAATTAAAAATTTAATTAATAAAAAAAATTATAAAATATTAACTTTTTAAAATAAAATCATTTATTTGTTTTTTAATTAATAAATGAATGTTTTTTTTATAAATATAATATTTATGCCATTCTAAAATAGCACTTAATGTATCATATAAATTATAGATAGGTTTCCAGTCTAATTTTTTTTTCGCCTTTATATTTGAAAGTTTTAAAATTACTGTTTCAGAAAATTTAATTTTTTCTTTTGAGTATTGAATTTTTACTTTTTTAAATGAAAGTTTATTTATTAAATCTATCAGATCTCTAACTTTAATAGAATTACTATTATTTGGAGCAAAGTTCCATGCAAAATCTTTTTTGTTAATTTTTTTTTTATAAATGAGCTCAGATAAAATTATATATCCATAAATTGGCTCCATAACATGCTGCCAAGGACGTATGTGATTACTATTTCTTATAAATAAAGAACAATTTCTTTTTAAACTTCTTAAATAGTCTGGGATTAATCTATTTTCAGAAAAATCACCTCCTCCTATAACATTTCCAGCTCTAGCAGTAGCTACCTTTAAATAATTTTGTTCATTAAAAAAAGATTTACTATAACTTTGTGTAAGAATTTCAGATATGTATTTTGAACTACCATATGGATCTGTGACACCCAGAGGATCAGACTCTTTATATGCACGCTTATCATTTTTTGTATCATAAACTTTGTCTGTAGTAATTATTAATGCTGATTTAAATTTATTATATTTTCTTAAAACCTCTAAAATATTAAGTGTACCCATGCTATTGGTTTCAAATGTTTTGTATGGATCTTTATACGACTCTATTACTAATGGTTGGGCTGCTAAATGAAAAATAATTTCTGGCTTAAATAATTTAATTTCTTTTTCTAATTTATTTTTAATTCTTATGTCTGAAATTACAGATTTAAATATTATATTTTTTAACTTTACTATATTAAAAAGACTAGGACTTGTTGGTGGCGCCAATGAATATCCCAGAATTTTTGCTCCAAATAATTTTAATGTGAGTGATAACCAAACTCCTTTAAATCCAGTATGACCTGTAATAAGAACTCTTTTATTTTTCCAAAAGTTTTTTCTCTTTGCAAGATTATTCATCCCAAATTTTCCATGGACATTTTTTGTTAAGCCATGTTTCTTCGAGAAACTCTTTGTCTCTTAATGTATCCATGGGATACCAGAAACCTTTATGTCTATATGCCATTACCTGTTTTTGCTCAGCTAATTTTTTTAAAGAATGTTTTTCCCATATAGTTTTATCATCTTCAATAAAATCTATAATTTTACGATTTAATACAAAAAAACCTCCATTTATCCAGCCACCATCTCCTCTTGGTTTTTCTATAAATTTAGTAACTTTTTCTTTATTTATCTCAACAGCACCAAATCTACCTGATGGTTGAACTGCAGTCATAGTTACATATTTTTTATGCTTTTTATGAAATTTAATTGTTTCTAATATATTTACATTCGATAATCCATCTCCATAAGTAAGACAAAAATCATTATCTAAAAAATTTTTTACTCTTTTAATTCTACCCCCTGTAAGAGTCTCTGATCCTGTGTCAATAAGTGTTACATTCCATGGTTCAACTTTATTATTGTGAAATTTTATTGTATTTTTTTTTAAGTCCATAGTCATATCTGACATGTGTTGAGAATAATTGGCAAAATATTCTTTAATCATATAGCCTTTATACCCACAGCAAATAATAAAATCATTCAATCCAAAACTTGAATAATATTTCATTATATGCCAAATAATTGGTCGTGAACCAATCTCAATTAAGGGTTTGGGTTTTAAAAGGCTTTCTTCACTTATTCTGGTCCCAAGTCCTCCAGCTAAAATTACAACTTTCATAAAATTTTAATTCTGTACATTGTAGACTCTAATTATTAATAATAGGTTATCCAATGAATTTAATCACTATATGCATTCCAACATATAATCAATGCAAAAAATTAGAGATTTTACTTAATCAAATCCATAAATATAATCCAAATATTTCAATTGTTGTTTCTGACAATAATTCAACAGATAATACAAAAAAAATTATTAGAAAATATCAAAAAAAATTAAAATATTTGATTTTTATAAAAAATAATAAAAATCGTGGATTTGACTTAAATTATCTAAAAACCGTTAAAAAAGTTAAAACAGATTATTTTTGGGTATTAGGTAGTGATGAAAAAATATACAACAAAAGTATCTTAAAAATAAATAAGATTATAAAGAAATTAAATTTTCCAGATGGAATAACTTTTGTAAATAATACTAAAAAAATTAATAATTTTAAAAATAAAGAAAATTTTGAAAAATTTAAAATTTTAACGCATTCAAATTATTTAGGTACTATTTCATTAAATATTATTAAAAAAAATAAATTTATAACAAAAAAATTTATAAAAACAAATTTTGGTTACATACAAATTTATTATTGTATTAAAAAAATTGTTACTAATAATAATTGGTACTTGTATAAATATAATTCAATTACTAAAATTGACTCTAATTCAATTGAATTAAAAAATAATAAGAAAAAATATTTAGAAAGATTAGATATCGATATAAAAGGATATATATTTCATATAATTAAATTATTAAAAAAAAAAAATATAAGTGTTATTAAATATAAAAATTTAATATTTAAAAAAAATATACGACCTTGGATAATGGAAAGTTTAATGCATCATACTAAAAAAGAAGTAATAACAGTTCTTAAAAAAAATAGTAAATATTTAAGAGGCATTTTTTATTATAAATTTTTAAAACTTTTAATTAATATATGCCCAATTTTTTTAATCAGATTTTTAATCAAGACAAAAAGAATTTTTATATAATGAAAATCATTAAATACAAATATCTAGAATTTTTATTTTTTAGTATCTTGTATTTTCTTTGCTTATCTTTTTATTATCAAATTGATAAAGGCATGCTTCTTGAAAATAATTATTTTCCATGGGACTCTCATTATTATTATCAAATGGCTTTAGAGTTTAGAGAAAACAATGGACAAATATCCTTTAAATATCCTTTTAATGAAAGAGTGTTATTTCCATTTCTAACATCTTTGATTTCACAGGAAATGAATTTAAACCTCACTCATTCTTTCTTATTTTTAAATCTACTTGCAGTTTTATTGTTAATGTTTTTAATACAATTTTCTTTAGAAAAATTTAATGTTAAATTTTTTGGAAAGTTTTTTATAATTTTCTTGTTTCTTACCAGTTTTATAATGCCTTTAAGATTATCTATTTATTATCCTGGAAGTAATTTTGCTTTTGATACACTTATTCTGTCAACAATTATAACAATTTTATATCTTCAGATAAAAAATGATTCTAAGGTACTTTATATTTTTTCAATTTTTTTATCTATAATTGGTACTTCAGAAAGAGGTATTTTGATTTTAATGATTTATTTAGTTCCATTAATTTTTTTTTATATTTTTAAAAAAAATATTAATACAAACAAATTTAAATTAAAAAAACAAAAGGTTAATTTTTCTACTTATGCATTCTTCTCAATAATTACTCTACTTGCAATTAAAAAATTCGGATTTGAAGGACATGGAAATTATTCTATGTTTACAGAAATAATATCAAGTATTCAATTTCAAGCAAATATTTTTGAATTTTTTTATAAATTTTATTATTGTTTTGGTGTATTTTTTATTTTAATAGTTCTTCATATAGTAAAAAAATTTGTAGATAATAAAAAAAAAATAACTTTATTCAATAAGTTAAATATAGAAAACTTCTTTATAATTTCTGTATTTCTTAATTCAATAATATTTTCTACTATTGGAGGAAGAGGTGATGTTGATAGATTTTTACTTTGGTTTTTACTGCCATATCTTGTTTTAACTGGTATTATTTTTCAAAAACTTATTAAAGAAAAAAAATTTAAGAAAATTATATTTTTAATTTTTATAATTGGTATTATTGGTGGTAGAATATATATACCTGCTTGGCCACCTGTAGCATTTTCAAATATTTTTGTTCAAAAAAATCATATTAATACAAATTTTAGAGATGAATTATTTAAAGGCCCATCATTTATGAAAAAATTTAAAAATAAAACTCGACAATATTATATTGGAAAAGATAATATTTATAAAAATGTTTATCTTATTGAAGATCAAGAAATCATTCAATTCGTTGAGATTCCAGATGGACAGTATTTTGAATGGGCACAATATAGAAATTATATTCATGCTTATAAATATCGTATTAACGACATTCCATTTCCACTAGGATATATCCATAATCAAAGAAATGCTTTAATAGATCATCCGTATCATGGTCATCGTATGATTAGATTTTTGCTGGTTATACAATGGATGTTTTTACAGTTTATGGTGATTTTTTATTTATATAAAAAAAAATTTTTTAATATTTTTTCGTAAAAATTGTTTTGAAATTTTTTTTTTGAAATTATAGATAATTGTTTTTGATACATGCGATACATAAAACTATAATTTGACAATTCATGTAACTTTTTAATTGATTGCTTATGATTATTAAGATGAATTATTGGACCTAATTGATATTTTTTATTTAAGTAAGCAGGTATTCCATCATTAGCTGTTGCCAATGGAGTTTTGGCTTTTATGCTCATATAAAAAACACCACTAGAGCCAAGTGAGCTGTTTTTATAAACTATCCAAGTTAAATCTGCAGCACTAAAAACTAAACTTTCATCTTTAAGACTCAAAAATTTATTATTAATAATAATTTTTTTTCTTTTAATTAGATTTTTATATAATTTTTTTTTTAGTAAATTTTTTATTTCAATGGTTTGTTTCCCACATATTAAAATTTTTATTTTTTTATTAATTTCTTTACTTGTGATAAAGTGGATTAAATCACTAATTGATTTAGATGATTTTATTGCACCATATACCAATATTACAAACGTTTTTGATGAAATACCTAGTTTTTTTTTAGCTAGGTTTTTGCTGATTAAGCATTCAAGCTCAACTGGTTCATCAAAAAAATTTATTTTATTTTTATAAATTTTATATTTTTTTTTTATAAATCTTACAAATAATGGATCATTAGAATATAAATTTTTTAGGTTATTTAATTTTAAGATTCTTTGTAAAAAAATGTTATAAATATTATATTTAAAGTTATTTTTTGTAATTCTATAATATGAAAAATGATTTTTAGGATTTAAAATAATTGATGAAAATTTATTTTTTCCAAAAGGCGAACCAAAAAAAGGCATAACTTTATCAATATGATCTATTGTAACTAAAAAAATATGATCAAATTTTATATTTTTGATTGATTCAAAGCCTTTTTTAATTTTATTAAAATTTGATAACTGAAATTTAATTAAAGACAAAACATTTTTATCTTCTGGATAGTCTAAATCTTCTAAAAAGAAAAAGTTTATTTTTTTTTTTTCTTTTTTTATAATTTTAAGAACAGGATGTTTAAGAATTTTTTTAGTAGTTAAAATACTAAAACTAATATTTTTTTTTACCAAACCTCTGACCAAAAAACGAACATACATCGCAAAATGATGGCCATTAATTTCAGGTTCAACAATTAAAATTTTCACTTTTTAAAAAAAATATATGGAAATAAAATTAATGAAACGATTAATCTTATTGATTTAAAAATACTTATAATACATTTTTTTTTTCCAATTTCATTATAATAATAAACAAGATCATTTTGCATCTGTCCAGACCATCTTCTTTGTGCCCCAATTAAAATATTGCACGAATGAAGTTTTGTTATGAAAGAAAATTTTTGCCATAAATCAAAATCTCCTGCCATTTTAAGTGATTTATTAAAACCACCCACTTTATTATAAATATTTCTTGAAAAAACAGTGCTCTCCTGTTGAACAAATCCCCAAAAACAACCATGAGCTAAACCTTTTTGAATAATTGATTGAGGGTAAATGTAAGGTAAAAAACTAAAAATCTTGAGATTATCATTTTTAATAAACGAAACTCTACCTGT
>CERI01284259.1_pt1 | contig 14809 bp, 11 predicted proteins | sample 350261 | NCBI WGS metagenome assembly CERI01 (sample SAMEA2620979, study PRJEB7988) | marine metagenome | isolation source: saline water (ENVO:00002010), including
AAAATATGCAGTTTGATTACTAGCTTTACCATATAAATGACCAGTACCACAAAGATAAGTATAGCCATTTCCTCTAAAGCCATGCATCTTTGAGGAACTGGTTGTACATTTGCCAGGAACTCTTGCTTTGCCTTTAATCCAATATGCGTGCCAATATAAATTAAAAGGCTGCGATGTATCACCCCAATTATTATCTTTAAGATCTTGCTTTTCATAGCATATGTTATGAATTTGATCTGGATCAGAATCTTTTTGATCATGCTTCATTAGTCTATATTGATTAATATAGCTACCATAGTCTGTTACTGGTGGCACTGTATTATTTTTGTAAGATTTTTCATGAGGTTTTGGCAGATAAAACCATGAATCATATTTGTCTTCAGTGGAGCTTTCTTCATCTTGTTGATTACTAGTCGAAGTTGATGTTGATAATTGCATTTTTTCAAATCCATTACAAAATTTTGTATCATCATCTTCACTTTCTATATCGCATTGAGGATAAAATTGGCATTCTTCATGAGGTATTGAGTCATTGCAAGAAAGTTCACATTCATCAGGATTGTAATTTACATTAGTATAACAATCTCTTGAGGCTTTAAGACATTTATTTTCATTATTACATTTATTTGAGTAAGAAGTTGTAGCAATATCTTTAATTTTACATAAGGAGTCAGGAGTGTAGTCCGAGTCACTTTTGCTACATCTATGCTGTGTTAATTGATATGGTAGGCATGATATATTTGGTAGGCATATTTCGTAAAATTCACTTTTCTTAAGAATATGCTCTTTATATTTTGATTTAAACTGACTACCCTTACTGGTAATTATTGCCTCTTCATCTATATTATTAAAACCTTTACCGCATATTATAGAAGAGGGTGGACATTCATGAAGTAGGCACATTCTATTATTTTCTCTTCTTGCATAGAGATAAGGAAGTTGCTCTTCTAAGAATTCATAGCATTTATTTTTAGCTCCATCACAAAAACTTCTTTTGTCATATGTTGCGAATTTTTCATTATTTAATTCTTCCTTAGATAAATTTATACAAGATAAATTAAGGCAGCTACCATCATTGGATTTGGGATCTTCCTGCTGATGACAAAATGGTACCGCTTTGCAATAGCCATCATTAGGGTCTTTACTTAATGTGAATTGTGACTCTGTTTGCGAGCATAATCGAACGCAATCCTTATCATGAACCGCATAATGAACACCTCTTATTTTACCATTTTTCTTATCAGGCTCAGGAATCTCTGAGCAGATTCTAACACATTTTTTACCAACATCATCAGATCCAAAGTCTTTATTATTGCATAATGGAAGATCGGATAAATTCATGCAATTGACTCTTGGATCTATTTTAGATCCGGCTAATATATTGCTAGGATTGACATTAGCACCTCTATAGCTATTACATAATGGTAGTATTTTATTATTAATGCTAAATAAACAATTTTCTCCATGTATTGGGCTATCTATATCTTTACAATTAGTGGTAGTGGCAGCATTTAATGGGTTATTTAATGCGATATTTATTATTAATATTAGAGGTATAATTCTAAAAAAAGGTAGAATATATTTATAGGCAAGATTGTTTGTTAAGATTTTTAACTGTGTGTAAAAAAAATAATTATATTTAATTTTTTGATAAATCATTAAATATTTTACAAAAAGCATTTCCTCGCTGCTCAAAATTTTGCCACTGATCAAAAGAAGCGCATGCTGGAGATAGTAAAATGGTATTTTGTGATAAGCTATCATTTTTTGCATCAAATAGTGCTTTTTTTGTAGCAGTTTCTAAAATATTGCATAATATATATTTTACACCATTTTGCTTAAAAATGCTAGAGAATTTATTTGCAGAACTTCCTATTAAATAAGCTTTTTTAACCTTATGAAAAAATGGCTTTAGCAATAATAGATCATCGCCTTTTTCTTTGCCGCCAACAATCCAGTAGATATTATCAAGCGATTCTAAGGCACATTTAGTTGATTGGGCATTGGTAGCTTTGCTATCATTATAAAATTTTATATTATTAATATTACCAATATATTCAAGCCTATGTTTTAGCCCTTTAAAATTATTAATTGCTGTTATTATTTTTGGCATAGCAATATTAATTGCTATATTTTGTTGTAATAAGTAGCAAAAAACAACTGAAAATGATAATAATATATTTTCTGTATTATGCTTACCTATAAGATATTTTGAGTTTATTGCAAAAGATAGGTCATGTGACTTATATTTAACATGAATATTATTATTTACTAATGAAATTGCATCATTTGTAACTTTATTATTTGATATAGCTAATATATTTTGATTATTTTTATTTATAAAATCTTGATAAAGATTATTAGATATTTTGTTATCTATGTTGAAAATTGCATAATCATTACTTGCTTGATGATTAAAAATTTGTTTTTTGGATTTTGTATAATTTTCAATATTTTTATATCTTTCTATATGGTCAAAATCGATATTTGTAATTGCGGCAATATTAAATTTACAATTAGCAATTAAATCAAGTTGATAGGATGATATTTCTAATATGTAGTTAATATTTTGGTTTTTATCTTGTGTTAAATCAAATATTGGTATACCAATATTGCCACCTATTTGGCAATTTATATTAAGTTCATTTAATATGTGATAAGTTAGTGCGCTACATGTTGATTTGCCATTAGTTCCTGTAATAGCAATATAATTTTGCTTGTTATTTAAAGAAAAAAATAGCTCAATATCGCATATAATTTGAGCTCCCTTTTTTTTAGCGCTTAATAATATTGGGTGTGCGGGATCATAAATAGCAATGCCAGGAGAGCATATTATTAGACTATTATAATCAAATTCCAGATTTTCAGGTTCTGTATATTTAATATTTTGATTGGCATTTTTTAGATTTTTTTTAATTTTATGTAAATTATCAATATTATCGTCAGATAATATTAATTTATTAGGAAGATTATTAGCGACATATTTTGCACAAGATATTCCTGAAATTCCTAGTCCATATATGATGATAGTTTTTTTATTGCTAAAATAATTGGTCATTTTGCATTTCTTAATGACTCAATAGCTTTAGCTCTATCATTTGAGTTTAATATATAAGAGCCAGAAACTAATATATTAGCACCAGCATTAATAATTGAAGCGGCATTATTATTATTTATGCCACCATCAACTTCAATATCAATATTTAAGCCTCTTGATAAAATTTTATTTTTGATATTTTCGATCTTTTTTAATTGGTTATAAATAAATTCTTGTCCACCAAATCCTGGATTTACTGTCATAATAAGAATTTGATCGCATTTATCTAATATGTAATCAAGATCATTTTCATTAGTGGAAGGAACTATGGATATGCCCGACTTTTTATTATGTGACCTTATTAAATCTAAGGCTCTGTCACTATGGGTTGTGGCTTCAAGGTGAATTGTGATAATGTCGCAGCCTATTTGAGCAAATTTTGCAATATGATTTTCAGGGTTATTGATCATTAAATGTGCATCAAAAGTAAGGTTCGTACATTTTCTGATATCTTTAATTATTTCATTGCCAAATGTAATATTTGGAACAAAGCTTCCATCCATAATATCAAGATGGATATAGTCAGCTTTTGCTTCTTCAAGAGATTTAATTTCTTTGGATAATTTGGAAAAATCACATGATAATAGTGATGGAGCAATTTTAATCATTTATTAATGCATTTTAATATTGTAATATCATATATGGGATGTTGTAAACTTGATATTGATGGAGAAGATGCAAACATCCAGCCTAAAAATATATTTTTAACTTCTTTGCTATATGAATTATTGTTTTTTTCATTAACCTCTATAAGTGCTTTACTTTCAGGTATTTGAGATAAGGGTGCTTGCCAGCATTTATGTAATTTTATCATAATATTGCCAAATTTTATTTCATTATCAATCGATAACTCAACAACTTTTGTTGTTGCAGTAGATTTATCAAGAAGCTGAAGTAATGTTGAATTGTAAAAATGAGTAGGGTCTATTTTATCATAATCGACCATATAGTTATCTTGGCCATATAGATGATTAAAAGATAGAAAATTAGATATAATAACTAAATATATTAGGTTTCTTAATCTAGAAATATTGATATTACTCATTATAATTTTGAGAATTAAAAATAAATTTTCCTAGTAATTCCTCGAAATTTACCGATGATTGGGTATATTCAATTTGATCATTATTTTGAAGAAACTCTTCTTCAGATCCAGGATTTATAAGAAGATATTTTGAACCAAGAAGACCTTCAGAAACAATTTTTATAGAGCTATCTACCGGAATTTTAATTGAGGGGTCAATAGTCATAACTAATTTAGCCTTATATGATTTATGATCTAATTGCTGAGATAATACATTGCCAATCTTAACCCCTGAAATTTTAACATCACTACCAATGGATATTCCGTCAGAATTATTAAATTTAGCAATAATCTGATATCCATCAGATGTTACAATTGAAGAGCCCTTAAAAGAAGTTATAATAAAAAAAGCTGCACAAATCAATACTAAAGTTCCAATAATTGCTTCAAAAAAATTTTTTTTCATAATTTAATTAATCTAATTTAGAGGGATTCCAGCTGCTATATGTATTTGTACTATTGCAGCCTTGGTTTGAAGAATATGGTTTTGGATAATATGCATTTTGCGTACCGGTGAGGTTTGGTAAGTGACTTTTTTGCCAAAAAAACTTTTTATTTTGATAAGAAGATGGAATTTTATTGGTTTTGTAATGTATCCAAATATGCCACTCACTAGGTATTTTTGTTGCTTCGACAATGCCATTATATACTATGTAGCGCTTTTTTTTATCCTTACTTAAAAAATACTCATTGCCAAAATCATCTGACCCAACTTTATTATTAAAAAGTCTGATCAGAAATTTATTAATCAAATTCATTTTTATTATTAATTGAATAAAACTTAATATATATACTAGATTTTTATATCAATTATTTAATAATGCTAGAGATAGTATGAAAATTTAAAAAAATTTATTTCAAAAATGTCTAAAATTAATAAAATTATACATCTCTTTTTGATTGTTGTTTTGTTAAATATAATTTTTTTTAATAATTTACTTCATGCTAATTCACAAGATATCAAGCTCTCTAATAAATTATGGCATGAATTTGACAATAGCGATAAAATATATTTCAAAGAAATAAAGAAATATCTTAGAGGCAGAAAATATGAAAAGGCGCTAAATTTATGTCAAAATTTTGCAAAAAATACAATCATTGGAGACTCTAAAAAACTATATTCGAATTTTTCTGATAATATTATTCTTGCAAAAAAAGACTATAGCGATGCTATTTGCCGATATATTAAATGGCATCAATTCTTAAATATAAGAAAATCTGACTCAATAGAATTTAACGAAATAGTAAAATTTATCGAAAATAATAAATTCTTTCACAATATTGAAGAAATTAAAGAAAATGCTGAAATTATTGCAATAAATAGCGAGCTAAGTTACGAAAAAATTATTCATTATTTTTCTTTAAATCCTCCAATTACTCGTGATGCCAAAATATATTTACTACAAGAAAAAATGAAATTCCTTGCCCAAGGTGCATTATCTTTTGAACAGGAGAAAGATTTTTCCAATGATATAAAAAGCGATGTCAGTAATATTTGGATTAATGAAGATTTTACCAGAGAGCAAGAAAAGAGCTTTTTATTAAATTATAAGAAATTCTTAACCCAAAAAGATCATATTGCTCGTATAGAGAGATTGTTAATTAATAATCAAATAAGTGATGCTGATAGAATTATTTATAAAACAAATAAAAATTATCAAAAATTATTTACAGCGATTAAGAAAATTACTCCTAATAAAAAATATATAAATAATTATATTCTATCAGTTCCTAGATATTTAAGAACTAATGAAGTACTGCAATATAAAAAACTTATTTGGTATAAATCTAGAAATAATAGCGATAAAATAGTTAGAATTTTAGGAAATATTGAAAAAGATGCCAGCTTTAATGATAAGTGGTGGAGTTTAAGACGTTTATATGCTAGGGAATTACTAAAAGAGCAGTATTATAATTTATCTTATAAAATTATCTCAAATAGTGGATTAGCTGTAAATCATGCTAAATATTGGGAGTCGCAATGGACATCTGGTTGGATTGCATTGAGGTTTCTAAATAAACCTCGTATTGCCTATGATCATTTTATGAATTTATATAATAATGTTAAACAGCCAGTATCATTATCTAGAGCTGCATATTGGGTTGCCATGTCATTAGAAGCGATGGATAAAAAAGATAGAGCATTAATATGGTATAAAAAAGCTTCAAATTATCCAATATATTTCTATGGCCAATTAGCAATAAATAAAGTTTCAAAATTAAGCAATGATAATAAGGAGTTTTCTATTAAACTTCCTACTAAGCCTGAAATTACCCCAAATGACTTAATAGACATATCTAATTCAAGAGCGCTTCAAATCGCATTTATTTTATTGCAAGAAAATGAAATATCGATAGCTAAAAAATTACTTACTAATATTATATTAAATTCAAATTCTAAAGGGCAAATTGCAATTATTATGCAAATTGTGTCTGAATTTTCAAATAAATCACTTGAAGTTAGTTTGGCAAGAGAAGCTGCAAAAAGAGATGTATTTTTTATGGATAATAGCTTTAAAATTTTAGATAAGTTAAAAAATGATCAAAATAGTCCGATGATTCATGCTATAATTAGGCAAGAAAGTGGCTTTACTGTAAGTGCATTAAGTAGTGCCGGAGCTATTGGATATATGCAAATTATGCCTGAAACTGCAAAAATTGTTGCTAGGGATTTGGGTATCAGATATAGCAAAAGAAAATTATCAAAAAATATTGATTATAATATCAAGATTGGTTCGCACTATATTAAAACATTAGTTGATAAATTTGATGGTTCTGAGTTATTAGCAATTGCTGCATATAATGCTGGACCTAATAATGCATATAGGTGGATGGAAGAATTTTACGACCCTAGGATGGTTGGATCAGATATTGATAAAGTTATTGACTGGATAGAGTTAATAACATATTCTGAAACAAGAAATTATGTTCAAAGAATTATGGAAAATATAATAATTTATAAATATCTATTAATAAGAAAATAAATGTTTGATAAACTTAAAGAAGAATGTGGAATTTTTGCCATATATAATTCAGAAGATGCAGCATCTAATACTGCATTAGGACTTCATGCATTGCAGCATCGTGGTCAAGAGGCTGCTGGAATTGTTACTACAAATCAAGATCAGTTTCACTCACATTTTGCTGAGGGACTTGTTTCGGAAAATTTTACCTCAATTAATGTTGTTAATAAGTTAAAGGGTAATTGTGCTATTGGTCATGTTCGTTATTCAACGATTGGAGATAAGGGTGCAAGTAATTTTCAGCCAATATATGCTGAATTATCTATAGGTTTTTTAGCATTGGCTCATAATGGTAATTTAACAAATATTAATAAATTACGGGCTAAATTAATTAGTCAGGGAGCAATATTTCAATCAACAATGGATAGTGAAGTTATAATTCACTTAATAGCTCTTAGTAAAAAAGTTAATCTTGAAGATAAAATTATAGATGCTTTGGGCCAAATTGAGGGAGCATATTCATTAGTTTTGATTCACAAGGATAAAATTTTTGCAATTAGAGATCCATATGGCGTTAGGCCTCTAGCTATTGGTAAGGTTGGAGAATCATATATTTTTGCTTCTGAAAGTTGCGCCCTTGACATAGTTGGTGCAAAATTTATCAGAAATGTAGAGGGGGGGGAGATGGTATTTGTCGATAAAAATGGTTTAAAATCATTAAAACCATTTGCTAATAAGCCATCAAAATTTTGTATTTTTGAATATATATATTTTGCAAGACCTGATAGCAATATTAATGATAAGAATGTTTATGAAATGAGAAGAAATATAGGTATTGAGCTTGCTAAAGAAAATAATATTGATGCAGATATAGTGGTGCCAGTTCCTGACTCAGGAGTACCTGCTGCTATAGGATTTTCTTATCAGTCAAAAATACCATTTGAGCTTGGTATAATAAGAAATCACTATGTTGGTAGAACTTTTATTGAACCAACTGATAAGATAAGGAATTTTGGTGTTAAATTAAAGCATAATGCAAATTCAAGCTCAATTAAGGGTAAAAAAGTCATATTAATTGATGATAGTATCGTTAGAGGAACTACTTCAAAAAAAATTGTTAGAATGATCAAGGATGCGGGGGCAAAAGAAGTTAATTTGCTTATAGCATCTCCTCCTACTATTTCTCCATGCTATTATGGTGTTGATACGCCTGAAAAAACAAAATTAATTGCAGCTTATAATTCTGCTGATGAAATAGCTAAAATTATCAATGCTAATAGAGTTTCTTATATATCAATTGAAGGGTTATATAAAGCTCTTGGTGTCAGCAAGAGAAATATTGATAATCCTCAATATTGCGATGCATGCTTTTCTGAAAATTATCCAATAAAAATAAATTAAATATTATGTCTAGTTTAAAAATAAATGAAATTAAAAAACTATCATATGAAGAAGCTATGACAAAATTAGAGCAGGTAGTTGAAAATTTGTCATCAAATAATGTTAAGCTAGATAATATGGTTGAATTATATCAAGAGGGCAAGGCTCTTCACGATCATTGTTCTAAATTGCTAAATGAGGCAAAATTAAAAATTGAAGAGGTTAATTAGTCAACTGACCTTTGTTCTTCGATTATTTCATAGCATTCTATTACATCTTGCTGCTTAATATCTTCGTAATTTTCAAAGGATAATCCGCACTCAAATCCATTTTTAACTTCCTTAACATCTTCTTTAAATCTTTTAATGGTCTTGAGTGTTCCATTATGAATTACAACATTATCTCTAAGTAATCTTGCTTTTGAATTTCTTTTAATAATTCCTTCGCTCACAATGCATCCGGCAATCTTACCAGCGCCAGAGATTTTAAATACTTCTCTAATTTCTGCTTGGCCAAGATATTTTTCAGTTCTAATAGGGCTTAATAATCCAGATAATAGAGCTTTTATATCATCGACTAGATCATAGATTATTGAAAAATAGCGTATTTCTATGTTTTTTTGTACAGCTAAATCTTTTGTAGCCATATTTGCTCTTGTATTAAAGCCAATTATTAAAGCTTCAGAAGCGCTAGCAAGTGATATATCGCTATCATTTATTCCACCTGTTGCCATATGGATAATTTTAATTGCAACTTCTTCATTATTGAGTTTGTTTAATGATGCGTTAATTGCTTCAAGAGATCCATGGACATCGGCTTTTATAATTATATTTAGGTTCTTAGTTTTGTTGTTTGACTCTTTAAAGATGTCGCTTATTGATTTTGCAGAATTTTTAAGATTTTCTTTTTCCTTTTCTTTTCTGCTTCGGTAGCTAATGATTTCTCGAGCTTGTTTTTCAGATTCAACTTCAATGAATTTATCTCCAGCCTTAGGCGCTTCGTCAAGGCCAAGAATTTCAACAGCAATAGAAGGGGTAGCTATTTTAATGTTTTTACCCATGCTATCGGTCATTTTTCTAACTTTACCAAATGAAGTTCCTACGATAATAAGATCAGAGATATCAAGAGACCCTTTTTGCACAAGTAAAGTGGCAGCAACACCTCTTTGAGGATCAACTTTTGATTCAATTACAACTCCTGATGACTTACCTTCATAAGCAGCCTTAAGTTCAAGCATTTCAGCCTGAAGCAATATTGCTTCCTCAATTTTATCAAGGTTTTGTCTTTGCTTAGCTGAGACATTAATAAATATAACATCTCCTCCCATTTCTTCGCTAACAATATCGTAATTAAGTAATTCGTTAGTTACACGAGATGGATCAGCATCAGCTTTATCAATTTTATTAACAGCAACAATAATAGGAACCCTTGCAGCCTTTGCATGATTTATCGCCTCGATAGTTTGCTCTTTAACTCCATCATCTGCTGCAACAACTAAAATAACAATATCAGTTATATCGGCACCTCGTGATCTCATTTCGGTAAATGCCTGATGGCCAGGTGTATCAAGAAATGTAATAAATTGGCCATTTTTAGCTTGAATACGTGAAGCACCAATATGCTGAGTAATTCCTCCAAATTCACTTGCTACAATGTCAGTTTTTCTTAAAGCGTCAAGTAGCGATGTTTTACCATGATCAACATGGCCCATTATTGTTACAATTGGAGCTCTTGATTTTAACGAAAATTGACTAAGATCTTCTTCTAATACATTTTCTACATCTGAATCAGAAACTCTATTAACATTATGACCAAATTCTGAAATTATAATTTCAGCTGTATCAGCATCAATTGCTTGGTTGCTTGTAACTACCATACCCATTGTAAAAAGCTTTTTTACAACATCACCAGTTTTTTCTGACATTCTCTCTGCAAGATCAGAAACTGTTATTAATTCAGGTAAATTAACATCACGAATTATTTTTTTATAATTTGCTTCATCTTCAATATTATTGATATTTTTAGTTTTCTTCTTTTTTCTAAATCTAGTTTCTTCTAGGTCGTAATCCTTATCAATAATGTAAGTTAGCTTTCTGTTATTTATTTTATCAGATCTGTTAATTAGATCTTTTTTAGATAAATTATTTGATTTATCATTTTCAAAGTCATTTTTATTAAAATGCTTGTCTTTTTTATTTTTTTTAAATGATTTTAATTCATTTTCGCGTTGTTTTTTCTCTTGCTCTTCTTCTTTCAATCTAATTTTTCTTTGTTCAAATTCTTTATTTCTGAGCTCATCTTCTTTTTTTGAAACCTCTAAACTTTCTTTAATTTTATTTCTAATGTCAAAATTATCAACAATATAGTCGCTCTCAACTTCTGCTGGTGAAGTTTTGATATCATTGCTGATATCAGTATTTGCTGATAAATTTTTTTTATTATCTAGATCTTTTATATCATTTTCATTTTCTTGAGCCTTAGTGGCTTGTGATATATCGTAATTTTTATAATTAAGAGAATTATCGTCATATTTAGTAATTGATTTGAATCTAGCTTTCAAATTTTCATTTTCTAGATTTGTGTTATTGGTTTCTTCCTTTTTTCTTCCTTTAATGGTAACTTGGATACCCTTTTTGCTATATATTGATGATGAAGATTGAGTTTTTTTATTTAATGTAAGAGTCTTTGATCTTGCTGTATCAGATAGTTTTAGAGTTAGTTTTGAGCGATTTTTGTCGTTATTTTCTTCTGACATTAAATTAAATTTTAGTTTTATAATTTTATTAGCTATTTTCTGTAGAGTTTTCGTCTATTTTTCCTACTTTCTCTTTATCTTTCTCTTTTTCTTTCTTTTTCTTTTTAATTTTGCTATCTATATATTCTGCTGCTCTTCTCTTAATTTCACTTGCAACATCATCATCAAAACCTTCAATTGAAGATATTTCGCTAATTTCTGCATTATTAATGTCATTAACATTCATAAATCCTTCTGCAGCAAGGAGATTAGCTATCATTTCTTCAACATCAAGAGCATCAATAAATATGTTGGATGCTTGATTAAATTCAGCAGATCTTTTTGATGATTCTTGTTCGTCAGTCATAATGTCAATTTTATAATCTACTAATTTAGATGCTAATTTAACATTTTGCCCAGATCTTCCAATTGCAAGACTCAGCTGATCTTCGGCAACAACAATTTCAATTACTCTATTATCTTCGTCAACAACAACCTTATTTATTTTAGCAGGTGTAAGAGAGTTAATTATATATTCGGCAATATTTGGTGACCATTTTATGATATCGATTTTTTCACCCTTTAGTTCATTACTTACAGATTGCACTCTACTGCCTCTAATACCAATAAATGATCCAATCATGTCAATATCTTCTCTTCTAGAATAAATAGCAATTTTAGATCTAGAGCCAGGATCACGAGCAACAGATTTAACCTCTATATTACCTTCATATAGTTCTGGAACTTCTTGTTCAAATAATTTTATTAAGAAATTAGGGTGAGTTCTTGATAAAAATATTTGTGCACCATTTGGTTCTTGCCTTACCTCTTCTATATAACATCTGACTCTATCACCAACTTTGAAATTTTCTTTTAAAATGAGAGCATTTTCATGAATTACTGCCTCATAACCTTCAACATCCATAACAATGTTTTTGAGGCCAATTTTTTTAACGCATGCACTAACAATATCTCCAGCTCTATCCTTAAAGGCTGAATATTCTTTGGCTTTTTCAGCTTCTCTAACTTTTCTGATTATTTCATTTCTTGCAACTTGAGCAACAACTCTGCTTAAATCAATAGGAGGAAGTTCTTGGATAACATGATCACCAATTTTTAGGTCACTATTATCTTTTTGTGCCTGGTTGATAGAGATTTGAGTTCTATAATTGAAATCCTCATCTTCTTTTTCAATTATTTCTAGCTTATTATATAGAGATATTTTGCCAATTTTTCTGTCAATTTTGCAATCTATATCTAGGTTAATTCCGTATTTTTTCTTGGCGGCAATTTTTATTCCTTCTTCCATGGCTTCAACTACGTCATTAGTAGAAATGCCTTTTTCACGAGCTATAGTTTCTGCAACTAGTAAAATCTCTTTATTGCCAGTAATGGTTGAATTAGTAGTCATTAATAAAATAATTCTTAATTAGATTTGCATGTATTTATATCTTAATTATGTCATTAAAATTATTATTAATTATTGTCTAAATAATATTTTTAATAACATATTAAGTTAATCTCTAAACTCTAATTTATAAAAAGTTTTAAATCAAGTATTATTACATAATATAAGATAATGGCAATATTGATATTTATACTAAAAGCTATCATTAAAATATTTAAAATTTAATTATAGGTGGTGTTTATATTAGTTACTTAGTTGCTTATAATTAATTTGCTTTTTGCAAATAAAATTGTCAAAATATTAATTATCTAAATTTAGATAGTGATTTAAATATAAAAATATCGTGCAATTCTTAGATGAAATAAAAATACATGTTAGTGCAGGAAATGGAGGCTCTGGATCAGTTAGTTTTAGAAGAGAAAAATTCATTCCTATGGGTGGTCCTGATGGTGGCGATGGAGGTAAGGGCGGAGATATTATCCTAAAATCAAATAATAATTTAAATACTTTAATTGATTATCGCTTCAAGCAGCATTTTAGAGCTGAAAATGGTAAATCTGGCATGGGTAGAAGGAGGCATGGATCATATGGAGATGATATGATTCTAGATGTCCCAATTGGTACTCAAATTTTTGATGAAAATGATCAGTTTTTAGCGGATTTATCTGAAATGAATCAAAATATCATTATTGCAAAAGGTGGAAGAGGTGGTCTTGGTAATAATAATTTTAAAAGCTCTACTAATCAAGCTCCAAAATATGCACAAAAAGGTGAAGAGGGTGAAAAGATATGGCTTAAATTAAAATTAAAATTACTATCTGACGTTGGTTTAGTTGGAATGCCCAATGCTGGAAAGTCAACTTTTCTATCATGTACCACAAGAGCAAAGGCTAAAATTGCTGATTATCCATTTACCACATTACGACCTCAATTAGGAGTTGTTTATATAGATGATAGTGAGTTTGTTATAGCAGATATTCCAGGATTAATTAAGGGTGCTTCTCAAGGTAAAGGGCTTGGAGATAGGTTTCTTAAGCATATTGAGAGATGCAATATCTTGCTTCACTTAATTGATATTACTAGTGATGATATGATTCAAAATTACCAAATAATAAGAAATGAACTAGTTCAATATAGTGAAAATCTAGCAAAAAAAATAGAAATAATTGCTCTAACTAAATGTGATTCAGTAAGTGAGGATATTATCAAAGATAAGTATCAAGAGTTAAAAAAATACTTAAGTAAGAACAATAATTTAAATAAAGCCCTAATTTATAATATATCTTCACTAAATAAAATGGGAGTAGATAGTTTGCTTAGAATTATAGCGGAAAAAAAATAATTTAAAGCTGCAATAATTAGCGCCAAAATTCATCTTTAATTAAATTTTAAGTGGATATTTATTAAAAACTTTCTTAAGTAATAATGCCATTATTTCAAATTATTGCCATTTATATAATCATATATAAAGATTCTTCAGTCAAAATGCTTAATATAAAAAATGCTTAATATAATTTATTGCCAAAAGTTAATAATAGCTAAATTATGTTAAGAGATATTATAGTTCTTAAGTTGCACTAAAGTGGATCATTTAGAATGCGTTCTAAATATTAAGTAATATAGAAGGGTCCTTAGAATTAAAGGTCAAAAATAGATGCCTAAAATAGAGGCCTAAAATTAGAAGCTAAAAATTATTAGATTTTTACAATATGTAATTATTTGGGTTTTTTAACAAATGGCTAGAAATAACTCAGCCATAATTTTAAATGGCTGAGTTAATGAGATTTTTATTAAAGAGCTTCTGCGTTTTTCTTAAGATATGAAGCAACGCCAGTTGAGTCTGGCTTCATACCTTCTTTTCCTTTATTCCATCCTGCTGGACAAACTTCACCATTTTGTTGGAAGAAAATTAATGAATCAACCATTCTAAGAGCTTCTTCAATGCTTCTTCCAAGTGGTAGATCGTTAACTATTTGATGTCTAACAGTAAAATCTTGATCAATAAGGAATGTACCTCTAAGAGCAACTGATTCATTAGTTAATACGTCATAATCTCTGGCAATATTTTTTGTTAAATCTGCAACTAAAGGGTATTGTACTTGGCCAATTCCACCATCATTGATCTTGGTGTTTTTCCATGCTA
>CERI01027276.1_pt1 | contig 14790 bp, 14 predicted proteins | sample 350261 | NCBI WGS metagenome assembly CERI01 (sample SAMEA2620979, study PRJEB7988) | marine metagenome | isolation source: saline water (ENVO:00002010), including
GATATAGATGGTGATATAGATTGTGATATAGATGGTGATATAGATGGTGAAGGATTATTTGTAAAAGCAAAGGGAGAAGGAGATATAATGCCGATATCAGTAATATTACTATGAGGTGAATCAAATGTAAAATTTTTTTTGAAATCTGTAATATTTTCAGAGTTTAGTTTTGTGAAGTTGGAGAGAAAATTATCTTTTTCTTTTTCATTATTTTTAGAAATATTAGAATTTTGAGATTTTAAATTATTTTCAGGTAATTCCAAACACACATAAAGTCCCATTGAATACATAGGAGAGTTATTAATATTATTATCCATTGAACCTATTTTATTACAATGTTCTATATTTTTCCCATATATAAATGAAAAAAATAAAGAAGAAACAAATAATATATTTTTTAACATATAAATACATCTTAAAAGTTATTTTAAAGTTATTATCTTGGTAATACTTTAATATTTTAGAAAACATAATTAAAAAATAATTAATATGTATAAATAAATGTCAAGCGTAGTTGTTCCAAAAAATACAAAAATAATAAATAGATCACCGAAAACTTTTTTGAAAGAATGTGTATATGAACATGTACATGTATGTAAAAAAAGAAAAAAAATTTCTATGGACGATTTTGAAATTCCATCATTTGATGAATATGAAAAATTACTGACTATAAATTTTAATGTAAGTCAATTAAAAAGTGCGTGTAGATTTTATAAACAAAGAGTAAGTGGAAATAAAAAAGAATTAATATTTTTATTATATAATTATTTGAAATTTTCAAATTTTACTATAAAAATCCAAAAGATTTGGAGGGGTTATTTGCGAAGATATTTAAATAAAATACGAGGTCCAGGATTATTAAAAAAATCCGTAAATGAAACAGATTTTTACACGTTAGAAGATATAAAAGATTTGGATATTAGCCAATTTTATAGTTTTAAAGATAAAGATGATAAGATATATAGTTTTGATATTTGTTCATTATATAATATGATAGTAAAAGAGAAACAAACAAAAAATCCATATAATAGAAATGAATTACCAGTAGATAAAATGAAATTAGATATGAAAAAAATTTTAAAAATAGGAAAAATTTTTAATGAAAGACCTAATATAAAATTAGATGAAAATTTTAATGAATTATCACAAGAGAAACAATTTGAATTAAGAACAATAAATGTATTTCAGAAAATAGATGAGAATGGTTTTATAACAAATGTAAATTGGTATTTAAATTTATCAAGGATACAATTAAAACGATTTTTAAGAGAATTATTAGATATATGGCAGTATAGAGCACAAATATCAAATGAAATAAAAAGAAAAATAAATCCTCAATATGGAGACCCTTTTTTTACAATAAATATTGCAGTATTAATGCATAAATGTTTTGAAGTTTTACAAAAGAGAATATTAGATATAATAGAGGTATTTATAACTCAGGGTGAGGATGCGGATTCACGTTCATTAGGAACATATTATGTTCTTGGTGCCCTTACAACAGTAAGTCAAGATGCCGCAATTAGCTTACCTTGGTTGTATGAGTCATTTGTTCCAAATCAACAATAAAATATATAATGTAAGAGCATAGTCCCAGCAACAAATATTAATATTGTCCCGAAAGGACTTAAAAAAGAACTATTATAGTAGTTCATAAGATGCCCAAAAAAGTATCAAAATCTAAGTCCAAAAAGACCACTAAGGTAGCAGCCCCTGCTGCTGTTTCTGCTGCTGTTTCTGCTCCTGTTCAGGAGGCAGCTCCTGCAGCCCCAAGTGCTCCTACTCTATCTGACCAGTTCACGGGTCTTCTCGCTCAGCTCACCTCGCTCCGTTCTCAGCTCACCGCTGTAACTACTCAGGTTCGTGCTCTTTCCAAGCGCACTGACCGGGAGCTTAAGCAGGCTTCTAAGCAGGGTCGCAAGAAGCGTAAATCTGGTAACCGTGCTCCCAGTGGTTTTGTAAAGCCCACTAAGATTAGTCTTGAGCTCGCTGGTTTCCTTGGAAAGCCCAAGGGGACTGAGATGGCTCGCACCGAGGTCACTCGTGAGATTAACTCTTACATTCGTGCTCATAAGCTTCAGGACCCCAAGAACGGACGCCGTATTCTTGCTGATGCCAAGCTCCGCAAGCTTCTCAAGCTTAAGAAGGATGATGAGCTCACCTACTTCAACCTTCAGCGTTACATGAGTCCTCACTTTGCTAAGGCAAGTAAGGCAGTCGCATCAGCTTAAATTATTTTATAAATCATAATATCTTAATAAATTTTATGATTTAATTTATATCAATAACTTATATTTCCAATGTTACTTTTATACCCTTATGATCACTTGCATCTATACCTCCAAAAACACAACCATCTTTTGCTTTAATATCACCTTTAATCCATATAAAATCTACACATTTAATACTATCTTTACTTGGGAATGTATTTAATTCTTCACCACAACATTCCTTTATTGCGCTCTTATAGCCCTTTTTAATTAAATACTTATATTCTTTACTATTTACACATGCATTAAAATCTCCTGCTATTATTACATTATCATATTTTTTACATAATTTCAATATTTTTTTAATTTCTAATATTCTTTCTTTTGTTTTTTTATTACCTCCAGGTATTAAATGAATATTCACAAATATAATTTCTTTATCATTATGATTAAAGACTGTATATTGAATACGTCTATTTCCTATATATTTAGATTTTACATCATTACAATTTATTTTATTATTTAATATTGTTAACATACCAAAAAAATAACAACTTGGTAAAAATATAAAAGGACACAAAACACAAAATAATATTATTATATATGGATGTTTAAAATAAATATTTTTTAAAATCTCACCATATTTTGAAAAAATACTCACACATATATACAACATCTTGTTCATAAAATATTCAAACATTCCTATTATATATTTTTTATATTTTGGGAAATTATCAATTATATATCTATATAAAAAATTTCTCTCCACAAGAGCACAATCAAAATGTTTTATATTTGTATTTTCTAAAAATTTATGAATATTTAATAATGCATCACTAAAAGGTAATGTTGCCTCTTGTAATGCTATTATATCACAATTATCTATTTCTTTTTCCAATATATTATTTATACTATTCAATCTTTTTACCCAATTATTATGAATAAAATTTATATTCCAACTTAATATTTTTAATTCCATATAATATATTATTTAAAAAAAATTTTTTATATATTACTTAAAATATAAATCTTTCATTCTCTAATATTTTCATAAGAGATTTTTTAGAAGTTGAATGAAATTTAATTTGAAAATATGGATATCTTTTTAATTCTTTATTTATATTTAAATAAATATTCAAAGTTGTTTCAATATCATTCACATCTTCTATTTCTATATAATTAGTTTCTATTAACCAATTTAATAATTTTTTTTTAGAATTAGTTTTTTTATATTTATTATATATTTTTAAATAATAATAAATATTTTTTTTACTTTCATAATAATCATTACCCGATAACACACATATTATTTGAAAATCCTTCTTATTAATATTTAATTTATCTAATATTATATTTAAATTATACAATATACAACTATGTTGAGATAAACTAAAATATCTCAATATTATTGGACTACCATAGGCAAATAAATCCATATCTTCAGTTAAAACAGCATATACTTTTTTTTTTATTACTAAACTTGCACACAATACATCTGCTTCACCTATTGCTGTTATGTGAGATATACCATATGCATCAAACATTGATTTTATTAAATTAACATCTTCCTTTGTTATTTTTACCATACTTCTTTTTAATTTATCTAATTCATATTTCTGTTTTTGTGATATATTTTCTCCTAATTTACTCATTAAATCTTCATATTTTTGTTTCGCTGACACTCTTTCTTTTTTTCTATTTTCTAATTCTTTATGTTTTTCAATTGGAGGCTTACCATCAAATATAAATATTGGAGTTATATTGTATTTTTTAAATAATGAACACATTACATAAAAGTTTTCAATCAACATTCCTTGTCCCTTAAATCTATATAAATATATACTTGTATCTATACATATTTTTTTACCATATAAACATGATAAATGAATTTTTTTAGTATCTTCATAACATTCATTTTTTAAAAATTTTGATAGTAATTTTACACCCATATTGTTTTAATATAATTAATCAATTATATTAAATTTATCAATTTTCACAAATAGTCATTTTAGACGTAGATAATAAATAATCTCTTTTCTTAGTTATCTTATGATACGGCAGAACCTTTTTATTGTAAAATAAAGTCATTTTCGATATTGCATTTAAAAATGTTCTTTTATTATATTTATCTTCTATAAATTTATATAAATTTCTAAAATTTTGTTCTGTTTTATCAAATTTAACAATTAAACTATTATTATATAAACACCATTTCAAAAAATCATCATTAAAAAATAACATTATTGTTTTAATTACATAATAGCATAAAACATTTGTATCTTCTTTATATAATAATTTTCTATATCTTACACTTGTAGAATCTGTTTTATATAAACTACTATAATTTAAACCCATATAATGTAATATTTTAATCATTTGAAATAAAGAAAATATTCTTTCCAATTGAATGCAAAATTCAACAAATAATATAAATTCTTCTATATCATTTTCATTGTCTAATAAATCATAACTTATAAAACAACTATTTAATATTGTTGCCCAATATTCACTATAAGCTTCAGTTATTTCAAAATCACTATTTACATCAAATATTTTTTTTATATTTGATTTTAAACTATTATAATTTGAAAGTGCAAAATCTAAACATAAACTATGAAATAATTCATGAATTAAAACTTTTTTCCATTCTTCTTTACGATATATTAATATTTTTCCATCAGATGCACAGGCATATGTTACCGCAGAATTACAATTATTTGGACCTAAAGTATATACTTTATTTTTTGGCAAATTTTTCTCTTCATCTGTCAAATATAAATAAATATCTAAGGTTTTAACATTTTTAATATTTTTATTTAATGTACAAAACTTTATTATTTTTATTACTTCAAGAATATTATTTTTTATTTTATGAAGTTTATTGAAATCACTCGCATTAAAAATACCCCAATATATATTTATTTTTATTGATGATAAAGTTATGGTCCCCTTCATATAACCTAATATATTATATAAAATTTTATCCTTTATATTTCCTGGCATAAAAGAACTATCCATCAAATTGGATTTTGGCAATTTATTTAAAGAGCCTTTAATTTTTTTCACATCCGTTTTCAGTAAATCATTTTTTTTTATTAATCTCATATAATTTACACTATGTCTTATATCTCTGTAAACTAATTTTAATACTGTATCTGTAGTTTTTTGAATATCTGCTGTTTTTTTTATACAATATTTATCAAAATCATCAATAAAATGTTTTATTAATTTTTCACTTTTTTTTGTTAACGACATTATAATATATATATTATAATATTGTTATTTTTTTTATTACTTTTTCCAACAAAATATAAGCTCTTTTCCTCTTCTTTTTTCTTTACCATGTGGTCCTCCTGTTCTTTTTACTATATTATAAGTTTCTTTTCTTGTTACAGGAATCCATCTCTTTTTTATTTTATCGTACATTATATCAGGCATATTTAAACAGATATGTTTATTCTTTGGTAAATATTTATATGCTTTTTTTAATGTAGGAACCAAAAATTCATCATAAAATTTTGCAGAATCATCCATTTTTATTTTTTGAGAACTTGATGGTTGTTTTATTTTACCATCACTTTCATAGTTTTTCATATTTTCATATGCTTCTAAATATTCATAAGGAGGGGATGTAAATACGTAGTCATACCTACCTAATTTTGAAAAATCAACCTTTTCAGCCTTTTCAAAAAATAATTTTACATTACTTTTTGTATATGGTTTTAATAATTTTATTATTCTATTATAACCCGCTTTTAAATTTTTATTACTATCTATACCAATATAATCTATATCTAAAGCCATTGCTGCTATCATTCTTGCTCCCCAACCTGCTGTAAAATCTAACACTCTTGTTGCTTTATATTTTTTATACATACCTGCTGCTGCTGCTGCTCTTAAAGTATTTACTGTACCCCACTGTAAATCTATTGCCGCTCGTGTTGCAGACAATACAGATTTTCTGGGGTCTTTTCTTTTAATACGTTTGGCAAATTCTAACATTTTTTTACGTCTTGTCTTATTCTTCCATTTTTCTATAAATGATTTATTTCTATATTTTGTTTTTCGTCGTGATTTTTCAGTTCCCCAATCTACTAACGCATTTCCTGCTATTGAATTCGGATTTAAATTTCCTTGCACTAATTTTCTTAAAGTTAAAAAATCTTTAATAGCTTCTCCCTTTGTCACATCTCTATATGGATAATTTGTATCTGTCCATTTTCTTTCTTTTTTTTTACGCTTAAATGTTTTTTTTTTCTTCTTTTTTCTTTTTTTCTGCGTTTTATTAAAAAAAAAATCTCCTCCTATATTCATAATAAACTTATATTATATTGATATTATAAATTTATTAGTTCTTTTTTTTAAGTTTTTGGCGGATTCTCATTGTATCATAAAATGTCACCAAGTTTTGTCCTCTGGGTTTCCTTGGAATAAAATGTGATAATTTTGCATCTTTTGTTGCCAACAATACCTTTTTACAAAAATCATCTTGTTCATACTTTGCTTGCTGTCCTCTCTCCATAACAATTTCTCGATTTTTACCATCAAAGAAATCCTCATCCATAACTATTTCTTTTGGTCTCTTATATATAATTTTACTTTTTTTTGTTTCTGGATTTTTTTCTCTCACATTACCTCCCTTACCACCAGCACCTAAAGCTTTCAATGGCTCATCTTCCCATTCTGAACCTGAACCTAATGCAAATTTATCATAATAATCTTTATTATTCTTTTTAAACTTATTTGCATGATAATAATGTTCTACAGAAGCCCACTTTTTTCCATCTAATTCAAATAATGGCGGCCGAACACCATCTACCTTTTCCTTAGCATAGAAATTAGATAAAACCCTGCGAAAATCTTTAATATCACCTAATTCATTATATGGTGATTTTTTATCCTCTGGCAAACTTTCACCCTTACCTTTACCTGGTTTTGAATTTGAAGACTTTGAATAAAATATAAATTCGATATCAGAATCAAACAAATCGGCATCTTCTCTCTTTGGTGTAGGAATCATTTCTACTTCTTCTAATTGCTCTTCTTCTTTTTCATCTAATTTTTCTTCACCTATTTCATTTTCAATTTTCTTTTCTTCTATTTCTTTTATTTTCATAGGTATATCTACTGTATCTCCTATTAATTTTGCAAACTTAGGAATATAATTATACAATGTTTTACCTTTTGATTTCATACATTTTTCTACTATACGAGTTTTCATGCCATAAGGTATATCATGAAATCTATAAATCTGTTTATCTTTATAACTTATTAATTTGTAATGGTTTCCAGTATGTTCAAAAATGATATAATACTTAGGTTTAAAATATCTTTTCTTTTCTATTTCTTTATGAACAAAATCACCACATTGAAAAACACCGTCATAATTACCCTTTTTATATTGGTCACTTGATAATATTATAAATTTAGTATTTAATACAACTTCTAATGTTGTAATTGCCCACTGATCCGCCCAATAATCACATGTTTGCATTTTTTTCTGTAACTGGTCAAGTGTTTTAATATTCTTCAACCATTTAACATCTTCTATATTTTTTTTTACAGCTTTCAATTCTCCTTCTTGTCTGGTAATTTCAAGTTTTTTAACAGAATGTTTTTTTCTAATTATTCTTGCCTTTTTCACTACTTCTATTCTTTCCTTTCTATCCTTTATTTCTTTACTTTCATTCGCATATTTATTAAATTCTCTACTTAATTTTCCAGATAATTTTTTATTTTTAGGTATATCTTTCATTAATTCTCGTAATTCTTTATCATACATATCATACCTTTCACGATAATTTTGAAACACCTTATTATCAACTCTTTCAACTAATTTATCTCTCACTTTTTTTACATCAGCATTAACATTTATTTTTTTAAATGCATCTCTAATAACGTAAAAAAAACAATGACCCTTTCCTGGATTATCTATAACATTATAATTATTATTTGTCATAAAATCTTCAATCCATTGTGAATCAGATTTACCTGATTTTTTATAATTTTTTCTTTCTCTTTTATCTTCTTTTTCTTTTTCACCTTCTTGTAAAAAATCATCATCATCATCATCAATATTTAATTCAGCTAATACAGTAGGAGGATTTTTTAAATTTTCTGTTTTTTTTGATTCATCTTCATTTTTTTTATCGTTTTCATCCTCCTCATCCTCATCACTTAAATCGACTAATTCTTCTTCTTCATCATCGTCGTCATCGTCGTCACCTTGTTTTTCCTCATCACTTGAACCATAATCTCCTGAATCATAATCCATAAGTAATTTTTCATTTTTCATACATTTATTAATATAAGGTTTATCTATGAAAGTATATAACAAAGGTCCATCTATAATAGAAATATCTAAATCACCATCTTCATCTTTTAAGTTTTCTAATTGTTTGCTATGAAATTCATAAACTCCAATTTGATATATTTTATTTGTTTCATCAACTACTAAATAAACGGGAGTAAATAAAATATCATTATCAATAAATGTAAATTTAATATCCCCTAAAGCAATAATAACAGGAATATTAAATAATTGAATTTGATACATAGAAACATCACGTCCTTTATCATTTTCATCAATCTTTTTTAATTCTGCATATGAAACTTTATCATTAATTTTTGATAATACCATATAATTTATTCTAATATTAAAAATTTACTTAAGAAACTATCGCTACTAATTTCTTCAATATAAAACCACATCGTTTTTCTTCTTTGAACAATATCATAATTAGTCGATTCTTTTTCAAATATAACAATTTCTTCCACCAAATCTTGTTTTTTCTTTTTTCGTTTTGAAATACCATAATAACCGCAAATAAATTCTAATTGTTTTTTTGTATAATTACTATCATAATCTATTTCACTTGCAACATAATCATCTATAGTTAAATAATCCATGTTAGAATCATCTAACTTACATGATTCGGCATTAACTTGTTCCATTAAACTTTCATAAGTAACACTATTATCCGTATTCTTATTTGTTTCATTTAATGAATAAGACATATTTTTATTAGTCATAATAATATAATAATTAAAGTGTTTTTATATTATTATTATTAATCTTCTTCTAATTCGTCGTGTAGATCCATAAATTTAAATACCATTTTACTATTTAAACTTGGATATATTTTTTGATTTAAATTAGCAAAATATTCAATAGAATTTAAAATATTATCCCAGTTATTAGATTTAGACAAATATTTTATTCCCGATGTTATCATTATACTAATATTCTCAACTAATTCTGTAATATGATTTGCTTTATTCTCTTTATTAATATCATTTTTGATTTGTTCAATAAAATCCATAATAATATTTTCAATTTCATTTTTATTAATAATTTCTAATTCTGCACAAATACTAAAGAAACTGCTTAATGCTCTGCGTTTTTCATTTTCTTTATTATATTCACAAAATAAATCATAATCTTCTGATGCATCTATATAATTAATATTAGTGAATATACTTTTAAAATTCTTGAAATTTTTAAGACAAATATCCTTCATAATAGGAAATTGTTCAATTAATTCTTTATATAATGTGGCATATACTTTAGACCAAAATTTATGAACACTTCCAATTTCAAAAATAGCTTCTCCAATTTTTTCCAAAGAAGATTCACTATTACTTTCATCTTTAATAATATCTTTTATAACACAAACAATATCATCTAATACAATATCATAAGTTGTAATTGTTAATTTATTTAAACTACATCTGATTTTGTCCATTTGTGCTTGAATTCCTTCAGTATTTTTAATTAATTTAGTTTTTTTAAAATTTCTTATGGTATTCCAATCTTCTTCAGTAATTTCTCCTTTTTTAATAGGTCTTTGATGTCTGTAATTATTTCTTTTAAACACTGGTGTTTTTTGATATGATGGTGCACCAACTCTCTTAGATAATTTATTTATTTTATCAATTATTTCTTTGCTTAATTCTTGAATTTTACTTTGATTTTCTAAATTTAAAAAGAAATCTAACATATATTGTCTGTCCGCTAATATAGAAGCCATTATCACTAATAATATTATTTATATTATTTTATTTATATCAATTTTGGATTAACTTAAAATTGAAACAAACTTAAATATATTATAACAATAATAATTACGATGACTTCAGTATTAGAGAACTCCTCAAACGAAAATTTATTATACAAAATTAAAAGCTGGGACGATGAAAAATTAGATTTAAAACAAAAGCTATTAAGAGGAATATATGCTTTTGGTTTTGAAAATCCAAGTTCTATTCAAAGTAAAGCACTTTATCCAATGACATATAGACCTGCAAGAGATATTATTGCTCAAGCACAATCTGGAACTGGTAAAACCGGTGCATTTGTAACCGGAACTTTACAAATTATCAATGAAAAAGTATTCAAGACTCAAGCAGTTATACTTGCTCCTACTCATGAATTAGCCATACAAACAAAACATGTGTTAGATGATATTGGTAGATTTTTAAAAATTAGAAGCCAATTACTTGTAGGAGGAACATCTGTTGAAAAAGATAAAAAATTATTATTAGATAATACCCCGCAAATTGTTATTGGCACTCCAGGAAGAGTTCATGATATGTTTAGAAGAAAATATTTATCAAATAAACATATCAAATTATTAGTTATTGATGAAGCAGACGAAATGTTATCATCAGGATTTACAGAACAAATGTATAAAATATTTCAATATATGCCAAATGATATACAAATTGGATTATTTAGTGCTACTATGCCCGATGATTTACAGGAATTAACTGAAAAATTTCTAAGAAATCCTATTAAAATTTTAGTTAAAGCTGAACAACTAACTTTACAAGGAATTGCACAATATTTTATAAATATCGAAGATGATGTTCAAAAATATGAAACACTTAAAGATTTATTTTCCAGTCTTACTGTCTCACAAGCAATTATTTATTGTAATAGTACAAAAAGAGTGGATGATTTACAGGAAGCTATGGAAGCTGATAATTTTCCGGTTAAGAAAATTCATGGTAAAATGCCCGATGAAGAACGAAAAAAAACACATAAAGATTTTAAATCAGGAGGATGTCGTGTATTAATTACTTCAGATTTATTCGCCAGAGGTATTGATGTTCAGCAAGTAAGTATTGTTATTAATTTTGATATTCCTAAGAACGAACATACTTATTTACATAGAATTGGACGTTCCGGAAGATGGGGTAGAAAAGGTATCGCAATTAATTTTCAATCCAAATTTGATGCTACGAGACTTAAAAAATTTGAAGATTATTATTGTACTCAAATTGAAGAAATGCCTGCTAATTATACAGAGCACTTAGGATTAAATTAAATCGTTTAATAAATAATATCATTTTCTTTATTTCATTTAAATGTCAAATAAAGAAAACACATTTTTTTCTGATAACACCTTTAAATTACCCATTGAATATTTAAATAACAAACAAAAAATCCCAGACAATGTTAAAACTGATTTAGAATTAGTAAATACAGTTTCTGAAAATACAAAATCTATATATACTCATACATTACAACCTACTACAGAATTAGGTAAATTAAGCATTCCTTCTTGGTCAAAATATTTTACAACAAATAAATCTTTTTTAGAAGATTCGCAAAAATTATATAAAAATATTCATTCTATTCCATTTGAACAGTCAATTATTGATAAAATGCTTTCATCCTGGAAAGATGTAAAAGAACAAAGTAATTTTTTAGAAAAATACCAATATATTGATTTTCAGAGATTTATGTGGCTTAATAGATCTTCTATGTTTTTATCTATTCTCAGTTTTTATAATATTTCTGCACCTGTATTACAATTAATTGCTCCTATATTCATTTTAATTGTTCCTTTTTTTGTACTTAAAATGATGCAATTACCTATATCTTGGGACTCATATTATAAAATACTTAAAGAAAATTTAAAAAATCATGCAGTTGGAAAATTATTCTTTTCTTTTAAAAATGCCTCATTAGGAAATAAAGCTTATTTACTATTCGCTGCTGGAATGTTTTTCTGGAATATTTATCAAAATATAATCAGTTGTTATAGATTTTATATTAATACTTACTATATAACAAAAAAATTTGAAATAATCAATGAATATTTAGATTATACTATAGAAAAAATGAAGTTCTTTTATAATTTAACAAATAAATATACTTCTTATAATAAATTTAATGATAACTTATTAACTTATAAAGATAAATTACAAACATTTCATAACACTATTAGAAATTTACCTATTAATACACATAAATTAGGCAAAATTAGATATATTGGAAAAATTATGAAACATTTCTTTGTCTTATATGATGATAATAATATACAAAATATTATTCATTACTCATTTGGATTTCATGGATATATTGATTCCATAATAGGTATTAATAAAAATATAAGAAACCAAAAAATCAATATATGTACCTTCAATAAAAAATTAAAATTTAAATTCAATAATTTTTATCATCCTTCTATTGAAAATCCTATCAAAAATAATATAAATTTAAGAAAAAATATAATAATTACTGGACCAAATGCTGCTGGCAAAACAACTACTATAAAAGCTACTATTATAAATATAATATTAACACAACAAATTGGTTACGGATTTTTTCATAGTGCCAATAATTCTATATTTGATTATATTCATTGTTATTTAAATATACCTGATACTTGTTCAAGAGATAGTTTATTTCAAGCAGAGGCAAGAAGATGCAAAAATATTTTAGATATTATAGAAAAACACCCCAATAAAAAACACTTTTGTATTTTTGATGAATTATATTCAGGTACAAATCCCTATGAAGCTATCAGTAGTGCTTGCTCTTATTTATCTCATATATCTAAAAATAAAAATGTAAGATTTCTATTAACTACACATTATATTAGACTTTGCAAACTATTTGACAAAAAAACTATTTCAAATAAATCTATGAAAACATTATTTAAGAAAAATAATGACCCTTATTATACTTATAAAATAACTAATGGTATTTCTACTGTAAAAGGTGGCGTTAGTGTATTAAAAAATCTTAGTTATCCCGATAATATAATAAACATGACAAATAAAATTTTAGAAAAAATGTAAAATTATACGTTTAATTATAATTTTTATTTTATTTTTATCTATTAATAATGGTTTTATCAAAAGGACTTATCATAAGCTTAGGCTTTAGTGCATTAAGTTGCACATTACTATTTTTATATTTCAGAAATAAAATGACTACTGTGGAGAGAAAAGTTAATGTTATGTTTGATTTAGTTCAAAATTATCAACCTACACAAGAATATTTATCCCAATCAAATCAATCATATGAACCTGTTAATGAAGATACAGAACATCATCAAGATAATCAAAATAACGAAAATACTGGGGCTTGGAACTTAAATGCTGAAGATAATAGAATTGTGATATCTGATGACAGTGACGATGATGATGATGATGATAGTGATGAAGTTAGCGATTCGGATAGTGACGATGAATCTGAAGAGATACCTAAATTATCTTTAGCAAAAACTGATAATATTTCATTAACGGAGAATGATATTAAAAAAATTTCTGTTAAAGAGACACCTGTAATTGATGAGACAATTGAGTTGGAAGAAGTTGATAGTTTAGATGAAATCGATGATGACGATGACGATGATGACGATGATAATAATAATAGTGAAATAGAAATTTCTAATACAAATATCAAAAAAATTTCTGTTACAAAAAATGATACGGAGGAAAATATTGATAATAAAGAAGATGATAACAATGAAGATGTTAATGAAGAAAGTGAAGATAATAATGAAGTAGTCGAAGATAATGACGAAGTTGATTATACTCAATTAAAAGTTTCAGAATTAAAGTCCATTGCAGAAGCAAAAGGGTTAACTAATTATAAATCATTAAAAAAAACACCTTTAATTGATTTAATAAAATCAGCCGAATAATTATATATATTAAGTATATAAATGAGTTGGGCTACTTGTTATTCTGGTTCTAATAATATACATTTTAATACACCCCCCTTTATGAGTGATGGAAGATTATTTACTAATTTTAATCCTTCATATGATGCAAACACAAAATTTAGGGATAATTTAGGTATTAAAAATAACTTTGATTATAGACAATGGTTAATTGGAAACGGTAAATTTTTAACAGAAAAAAATAGTGTATTAGCTTGTAATGAGTGTTCTCCTTGTGTTAAAAAAGCAACACAAACATTACATCATCAAAAATATTTATTTGAAAGTTCTGCTGATATTTCAACTCCATATGGTTATGAAAATTCTGATTTAAAAAATTTATATTTTAGCAGACATGCTTTACAGTCTAAATTAGTTGCTCCCATTTTAACACAAGAGCAATTATTATTAAAAAAAGCTTCTCAATAATTAAATATTATTAAATAACTAAATAATATTTAAATAATAATAACTATTATTTGTATGAACATATTAAGTATTGATGTTGGAATGAAAAATTTAGCTATTTGTTTATTTAAGATTACCGATGATTTAAATTACAAAATCCAAATATGGGATGTTATTAATTTATGTAATGAAAAAACTTATTGTTGTGGAGA
>CERI01117612.1_pt1 | contig 14768 bp, 17 predicted proteins | sample 350261 | NCBI WGS metagenome assembly CERI01 (sample SAMEA2620979, study PRJEB7988) | marine metagenome | isolation source: saline water (ENVO:00002010), including
TAATTATAAAGATAAAATTGGAGAAAAATATAAAAAAATATTATTCCTACATGGGTGGGGTTTTAGCCATGACATATGGAAAAATTTTGTTAAATCGTTTATGTATGAAAAAAATTGTGTTTTTATAGATTTGTATAAATACATGGAAGACTCTGATGGAAATTTTAAGACAGCGGCAAAAAAGGTTTTTGCTGAGTATAGCGATGTTGATTTAATAATTTCATGGTCACTTGGTTGTTATTTAGCCAAAGAAATAGAAGTTTTAAATAAACCCAATAATATTAAAATGGTTTATATCTCTTACTCGCCGAGATTCATGATCTCAAAAACTTGGAGTTTTGGTTTTAAGCAAAATACAATTTGCAAACTCAGGAATGATCTTGACGAAAATATCGTTAAAACATTAAAAAATTTTTACTTATTAATACTTGGGGATTACAGAAGAAAAAAAGACCTATATAAAGAAATTATTACCCACATTGAAAAAATGAAAAAAGTTGACCCAAATAAGTTGAGCATGGGTCTTAAAATAATTGAAAAAAGTGACTATAGAAATTTGATTAATAACGAAAATGTTTGTAATTTATATATATATGGAGAAAATGATAGTATTTCACCGCCGGAAATAAAAAATTTCATTAAGCTATTGGAGCCTCTCTCTAAAATAAAAGTAATACAAAATTCTTCGCATATTCCTTTTTTAACAAACTCCGAAGATTTTTTTAAAATTTTGAAAGAAAATATATGAAAAATAATTGTAATAAATCCATAGCCGAAAAGTATATTGACTCAGCCATAGTTCAAAAAGAAATCATAAATAGACTAGTTGATAGACTTTCTTTCATTAATTTATCTCCCCAAAAAATTATAGATTTGGGAGCAGGCGTCGGTTTAAGCACAAAAAGTTTATTAGAGCACTTTACGAAATCAGAACTTTTTATGGTTGATCACTCATTTAAGTCTTTGAGTTCTAATATACTTGAAAATAAAAAAATTTATTCGGTTTGTGCAAATTTTACAAATATTCCATTTAAGGATAATGAATTCGATTTTGTTTTCTCTTCTTCAGCACTTCATTGGGAATTAGATATCCAGTCTTCTTTTAAAGAAATATATCGAATATTAAAACCTGGTGGCTTATTTCTATTCTCGTCGTACGGGCCAGATACTTTGATTGAACTTAGATCTGCGTGGTCAAGAGTTGATAATTTTAAACACGTAAATGATTTTTATGATATGCATGATATAGGAGATCTTATGCAGAGTATTAATTTTAGTGATGTTGTTGTTGATACTGAAAATATTATTGTGAAGTATGAAAGAGTCTCTCAACTTCAAAAAGATTTAAAAAATATAGGGTCAAAAGTTTTATATTCGCGCGACAACAAACAAAGTTTGTTTTCTATGAGTGAAATGAAAAAAATGTATTTTGAGTACAATAAATTTAGGTCAAAAGATGGAGATCTGCCTGCAACCTATGAAGTAATTTATGGCTCTGCTTGGAAAAAATTTAATGTAATGAAAGTAGAGAGCTAGATATTAGCAATTTCATAAAGTTTATCTTTGTTAGTTATAGTTACTATATTATTTTTGATAGATAACACTTTTTTTTCTTGGAACCTTTTAATTAGCCGACTTATTGTTTCTTTGCTTACCCCTAAATAGTTGCCTATATCAGTTCGTGTCATAACAAGTTTATATTGATCAGGAGCAATACCTCTATCCATATATCTTTTTGTTAAACTAATTATAAATCTAGAAAATTTTTGATTTGAATCACATTTAGCCATCATCAGTAACATCTCATGGTCCCCTGATATTACATTACTAATAAGATTCATAAGCTGTCTTTGTAAACCAGGCATTTTTACACATAAAACATTTAGTTCTTTTATTGGTAATTCGCAAACTGAAGTTGGTTCAAGAGTAGCTGCAGAGCAACTATGAATCATGTTGTCTAGTCCATCCAAACCTATAAGTTCTCCTGGCAAATGAAAGCCAAGTATTTGTTCATCACCGTTTCTTGCCGTGGTAAAAGTTTTTATTGAACCAGACTTGACAGCAAAAATGCTTCCAGAAGATTCACCTTGTTTAAAAATAGATTTATTTTTACTCTCAATTTTTTCTGTTCTGACTACTCGATCCAGTTTTTCTAATTCTTGGATATTTAAACTCCTCGGAAGACATAAATCTTTCAACGAGCAATTTTCACAACGCACTTTGAGATCGCGAAACTTAATTTTTGTGACAGAGCTATTCATTTAAATAATTATATAGTAAATAATAAAAATAATATTATATTAATTTTGCTTTTAATAAATTGACTTATATCAATAAAAAATAGACGCATATAAGATAAATTTCTATAAAAATAGAAAAGGATACTTATATAAATGTTTTTTAAAAAGAAAAATAAAGAAAAAGAAAAAATAAAGTTATTTTGCGCTGCAGAAGAACCCAGTTCTTATTCAGCAATCTTCTTATCAATTTATAGGTTATTAGATATCGATATAGAATGGATTGACCCTTTAGATTCTTCAGAATTCGGCGCATTAATAAAAGCATGTAATAGCTCTATTTCACTAATAGATGATAAATTTACAATATGCCGAACATTTCCAGTCATTACATATCTAAATATTGTTGGCTCTAAACCAAAAATGATACCTAGGAAAGCACGAGTATTAGCAAAACAAAATTATTATATGTCTCTGATTGAAAATAAACTATGGAAAAATTACGACCAGATTGAAAGTGAAAAATTTCTATTTTTATTAAATCAAAGATTGCAGAAATATAAATTTATTGCTGATAATGAATTAACTCTCGCGGATATTTACTTATTTGGTTTTTGCATGATTACAAAAAAAGATTTTTCTGAATACGGGAATATAAAAATATGGTTAAACAGAATGTTTGACTTTGTTCCATCTGAAAACAAAATCTTAGCTTCAGATAGTGAATTCTATAAACATCTAAAAGAAAGGAAAATAGCATGAAAAAATTGTTTGATGAAATTTCAATTCCAGTCGAAGAGTATGGAGCAGATGGTGATTTAAAGAAAACACAGTATGTGCTAGATCTTATTGGCTCAGTATTAAATCCTGAAACTTACAAATGTCTTTTAGTTGCGGGTGAACAAGGCATGGAAATGAACTGTTATGCTTTAGAAAAACTTACAGCTCCTCAATTAGAAGAAATGAAAGGAACAACATTATCATTGAGAGAATCAGATTTTATAATAAGTGGTTCAGAGGGAATTATAGCTTTTATAAATGCAAGAGGCTTGGGTTACTCCTTGGAGCCAAAAAATGCTCAGCTTGCAGCCACACAAAATTATTGGGTTGATGTTGCAATTACAGATTTTTCGACATCTATAAATAAATTAATAAATGGAAATAAAGATTCTATAAAAGAAATTAATTTATATTTAGATACTTTAAACAACCAATTAAAAAATAATAAATATATTGTTTGCGACAAATATACTTTTGCTGATTTGCATTGGACAGCATATATTCATTTCTTAATGATTAATGGTTACGATAATTTAATTGGAGATTATAAAAATATCAATGCTTGGTATGAAAGAATTAAATCTAGAAAAAGTCAATGTGGCCAGGAACTAGTTGCATTTGATAATTTACCTAGCAAAGAAGATTTAGTAAATAGAAAGCTTTCCTCAATTACTATTCAAGATTTCTAATAATACTAATACAAATTTTTTAAAAATTAAAACAATACATAAGGAAAAAGAAATGAAAAAGTTTTTGGTTAACGTTAGATATTTTTTAACACCCTCGTTAATACTTTTAACAGCAATAAGCATAATAGTTGGTGGTAAATATTCGTGGCTTGGCTTATCTTTATTAATTTCATCAATTATTATTGATTGGGTATCAAGTAAATTAAGTTTCTGTAATTCTGATGCAGCTGGGACAGATGAAAATGGAGAAAATTACGGCATAGAAAGTCTTTTAAAGACCATGATGTGGTTTCAATACCCAGTTTTTTTAGTTATTCAATTCGCACTTGCTTACAGAGTTTATAGCTATATCAATCATATCGAATTCGAAATAATTAATTTTTATGGCTTGCCTATACAGCTGGGAACAACAGGATCTGATCTAGTCGGCGCCACTATCTCTTCTGGAATTTTTTTGGGGCTAGGAATTATGTTTGGTCACGAACTTGCGCACACAAAAGGACCGACATTTATCTTATCTAGGTGGATGATGGCATTAACTGGAATTGCACATTTTTGCTATGCACATGTATACAATCATCATCTAGAACTTGGTTGTGAGGATGATCCTGCAACAGCACCTAGAGGCAGAACAATTTATTCACATTGGTTATTATCTCATTTTGGGCAATCAAGATTTTTGTACGTTATGGAACAACATCGTTTAAAGAGATTAGGGAAACCATTTATATCATTTAGTAACAGATGGATTAGAGGTTATGCAATGAGTCTACCAACTATTTTTTTATTCTGGTTTGTGGGTGGATGGACAGGACTTTTGATAATGTTGCTAACATGGATTATATCCTCATTTGAATTAGAGGTTTTAAATTACTTAGAACACTATGGTTTGATTAGGGAGAAAGGATCACCAATAGATTATCGACATTCGTGGGACGTTCACGGATCTCCATGGACACAATGGGGGTTTATAGAAATAGGTTTACAAGCTGATCATCATGATAGAGGTGAAACACACTTTTGGGAATTAGAAAAATGCGATGCTCCAGACACTGGCCTAGGTTATTACGCAATGTTATCCATGATTATAGTCCCACCAGTTTGGGAATCTTTTATAAAACCCCATCTTGCAAAATGGGACTTAGAAAGAGCTTCTGAAGGAGAACAAGAGATTGCTGCAAAAATGAATTACAAAGCAGGATGGAATGAAATGCCATTTTGCAAAAGGAGTTAAAAATGAGAGTAAAAATTGCTTTAGTAGTAATAATAATGTTTACATATCTAGTTTATTATTTACTAGAAAGTATAGGTGTAAATGCTCACCATGATAATATTATTTGGGCTTTAATGACCTCAATTGCTTTTTTAGTCACTCTTTTGATTGACGTATATATATTTTTTGCTATTGCCAAAGAAGATGCTTTTAAGTGGGGTATAGACTGATTTTTATAGTGGCTATAAATTGTGTATAATCTCCTCTAGTCAATGTAAATTTATAGTCACTTATATTATTTTAAGCATGCAATAATATAGTTTTTGTATAATTTTATTACAGATTAATACTATGGTTTTTTCAAATATAGTTAGCTTATGATTATCAAGAAAATTGAAGATTGTGAAGAATATCTGATTAGTGGAAATAATTCGCTATCTTTAAGAGGAAGTTTAATTTTTATTTCTATTATAAGCTTTATTTCCCTTTTTATTGCTATAAGTTTTATGTTCAAAGGATACTGGGTAATACTCCCATTTGCTGGAATAGAGATGATTTTATTAGCAGTTATGCTATTATACTGCTGCCATAATAATTCGATGTGCGAAAGAATTCGGATTTTTGAAGATAAAGTCAATATATCTTCAAAATATAGGAAAAATAAGGGTTTTTTTGAAGTAAATAAATATTGGGCTTCAGTAGTTTTAAGTAAGCCAAAATACAAAGGATATCCGCACAGATTATTTATTAGGTATAAGGGTAAAGAAATGGAAATCGGAGTTATGTTGGAAGATAAAGAAAGACTCAAACTTGCAGCTATGCTGAACACTTCACTTAAAAAAGGGATCAAATAATGCGCTACTTAGACAAATTTTTAATTTTTGTAACTACTTATATTTTATTTTCGCCTGTTCAAGCAGGCTGGTTAGACTTAAATATGACTCAAGGGGTAACAGATATTAGCCAAGAAGTTTTTGGATTACATATGTTGATACTTTGGATATGTGTTGTTATAGGTGTTTTAGTTTTTGGTGCAATGTTTTGGTCTATCTTAATGCATAGAAAATCTAAAGGTGTCAAGCCTGCAACATTTCATGAAAGTACAAGCCTAGAGTTCTTGTGGACCATTGTTCCATTTGTAATTTTAATTGGCATGGCTATACCTGCCACGAAAACTTTGATAAAAATGTATGATCATAGTGATTCAGAAATTCATATTAAAATCACTGGATATCAATGGTTATGGCAGTATGAGTACTTAAATACAAACGTTTCTTTTTACAGTAAATTATCTACTCCATACGACGAGATATACAATAAAAATACAAAGAATATTAATTACCTGCAAGAAGTAGATAAGCATTTAATTGTCCCGGTTAATAAAAAAATAAGGTTTTTGTTAACATCAAATGATGTTTTGCATGCATGGTGGGTGCCTGACCTTGCATTAAAAAAGGATGCAATACCAGGATATATAAATGAAATGTCTGTAGTTATAAATGAGCCAGGAATCTATAGAGGTAGATGCGCAGAATTGTGCGGAAGGCATCATGGATTTATGCCTATTGTTATTGAGGCAGTAGAAGAAAAAGAGTATGAAGAATGGCTAGCAAATGCAGATAAAGTTAAATCATCTGACGTAGCTAAAATTAATAAATAAGGGAGAAAGATTATGAGTTCGGTTGTAAAAGATGAGCACCACGACGAACATCCATCAGGAATAATGAGATGGATTACAACAACAAATCATAAAGATATAGGAACGCTATATCTTTGGTTTGCAATGATAATGTTTTTTATTGGTGGGTTAATGGCATTAGTCATTAGAACAGAGCTTTTTCAACCAGGATTACAATTCGTTGATCCTCAGTTCTTTAATTCGATGACTACTATGCACGCGCTTGTAATGATTTTTGGAGTTGTAATGCCTGCTTTCACAGGATTAGCTAATTGGATGATACCTATAATGGTGGGCGGTCCAGATATGGCCTTACCTAGAATGAATAATTGGAGTTTCTGGATAATGCCATTTGCTTTTTCTATGCTTCTTTCAACTCTATGGATGGATGGCGGTGCACCTGCTGGTGGTTGGACATTATATCCTCCATTAAGTCTTCAAACTGGCGATGCATTTCCATTTCTAATTTTTGCCATACATTTTATGGGCCTATCATCGATAATGGGAGCAATTAATATTGTAGCAACAATTTTAAATATGAGAGCCCCAGGAATGACATTAATGAGGATGCCGCTATTTGTTTGGACTTGGTTAATTACAGCATTTTTGCTAATAGCTGTAATGCCTGTATTAGCGGGCGGTGTTACTATGTTATTAACTGATAAATTTTTTGGGACTAGTTTTTTCAATGCAGCAGGTGGTGGTGATCCAGTTATGTTCCAGCACATTTTTTGGTTCTTTGGGCACCCAGAAGTATATATATTAATCCTTCCGTCATTTGGTGTTGTCTCAGCTATTATTCCTACATTTGCGAGAAAACCTCTATTTGGATATGCTTCTATGGTATATGCAACAGCTTCAATTGCTTTCTTATCATTTATTGTTTGGGCGCATCATATGTTCACAGTTGGTATGCCATTAGCTGGTGAAGTATTTTTTATGTTTGCGACAATGTTAATTGCAGTACCTACAGGAGTAAAAGTATTTAACTGGGTAACAACTATGTGGAAAGGAGCAATGACATTTGAGACCCCAATGTTGTTTGCTATAGGCTTTATAGTGATGTTTACGATTGGAGGGTTTTCTGGGTTGATGTTAGCTATAACCCCAGCTGATTTTCAATATCATGATACTTATTTTGTAGTTGCACATTTTCATTATGTGCTTGTACCTGGATCAATATTTGCAATAATGGCAGCATGTTATTATTGGCTTCCAAAGTGGACAGGGAATATGTATCCAGAGACTTTAGGAAAAGTACATTTCTGGCTTTCAACAATTTTTGTTAATTTGACATTTTTCCCAATGCATTTTGTTGGTTTAGCTGGTATGCCACGAAGAATTCCAGATTACTCTTTACAATTTGCCGATTATAATATGATCGCAAGTATAGGTGCGTTTGGATTTGGTTTCGCACAATTAATATTTTTATATCTTATAATTAAAACTATAAGAGGTGGGAAAAAAGCAACAGATCAAGTATGGGAAGGATCTGAAGGTTTGGAGTGGACGTTATCATCACCACCTCCGTATCATTCTTTTAATACACCGCCAGCGATAAAATAATTATAGGATTGTTAGGAGAAATTTTGGAAACAAGAAAAAAAGTAAAAATAACTACAATTATTTTAGTGGTAACAGCGCTAATAATTTATATTAGTTTTTATTTTATTATGTCTAGCAGGTAAAAAAAGATATGAAGGAAAAAAAAATAAATATCAAGACAGCAAAAAAACTAATTTTTATTTGTTTTTCAATGTTTCTATTCTCTTTTGCATTAATACCTTTGTATAATGTGATTTGTGATGTCACAGGCTTAAATGGAAATACATCTAATTTAAAAGAGAAAGTTGAAGCTTATACTGAAAATGTCAGTACAGAAAAACTTAAAATACAATTTATTTCACATCAGCCAAACGGTAAAAAACTTGTCTTTAAGCCCTCTGAATTTGAAATGGTTGTGTCGCCTGGCAAGGTATATAGTACTGTTTATATTGCTACAAATAATAGTGATTCAACTATTAATGGTCAAGCAGTACCAAGTGTGTCGCCAAATGAAGCGTCAAAATATTTAAAGAAAATAGAATGCTTCTGTTTTGAAGAGCAAACTTTCGAACCGGGAAAAGTTGTAAGCTTGCCGCTGTATTTTGCTATAGATGAAAAATTACCAAATAGAATAAAAACAATAACATTATCATATTCATTTTTTGAAGCTCTAAATGTTTCTAATAAAGATTAAAATTAAAGGGGAAATATATGTCTGAATCAGGAAGTTACTACATACCACATGGAAGTAAGTGGCCAATTATAGCAACTGTAGGTGTATGCACATCAATGGTTGGTGGTTCGTCATTGTTAAATGGTAACGATATAGGTAAATACATTTTATTCACTGGGTTGGCAATTGTTGTTTTTATGATTGTAGGATGGTTCAGCGCTGTAGTTTCTGAAAGTGAAGAGGGACTTTACGATTCGCAAGTTGATGCGTCATTCAGATGGGGTATGATTTGGTTTATTTTTTCAGAAGTTATGTTCTTTGCTGCTTTTTTTGGGGCACTTTTTTATGTTAGAGAATATTCTTTACCATGGTTAGGCGGTGAAGGCTCAGGTTTAGTTACAAATACTTTTCTCTGGCCAGGATATGAAAATATATGGCCACTTACAGCTAATGGGCCAGGAGAAGTCGGTGGGGAATTTAAAACTATGGGAGCGTGGGGTTTGCCAGCTCTAAATACAGCTATTTTGTTAACAAGTGGTGTGACACTAACATGGGCCCACCATGCTTTAAAAGAAATGAAAAGGATACAGTTAATTATAGGGCTAAGCTTAACAGTGGCTTTAGGTATGATTTTTATGTATTTTCAAGCTATAGAGTATGGCCATGCATTTAATGATTTGAATTTAAATATGGGAAGCGGAATATACGGATCCACCTTTTTTATGCTTACTGGTTTTCACGGTTTTCATGTAACAATAGGAACAATAATGCTAATGGTAATATTAGGAAGATCAATATATGGCCATTTTAATCCAAAAAATCATTTTGCCTTTGAAGCTGTTGCCTGGTACTGGCATTTTGTTGATGTTGTTTGGCTAGGATTATTTATTTTTGTATATTGGATATAGTTATTTATATACTCCGTGTGGCTGGATATAGCCGTTCATATACATAATTATTAATATTATGAACAAAAATACAGATAGGCCTATTCTTACTTTAAGTGCATTAACAACTCTTTTCTTGTTACCCTTGTCCTTAATTAAGAAAAATAACGAGCTAAATAAACTTATTATGATAAGTAGAAACAAAAATATAAATATAGTTTTTAACATTAGTAATTTTTTTATTTATGAGACTTAAACTACTTTCTAGCATCATTTCATTGTTGTGTATATCGTTATTTCTATATTTAGGGTTTTGGCAACTAGATAGAGCAAATGAAAAAGAAAAGATTGTAAATCTATACGAGGAGAGACAGCTTGCAGATACCGTAGAATTAAATTCTATTGGTGAAAATATAATTCAAGATAAATATTATAGAAATTATAAAATTAAAGGACGATATATTAACAAAACATTTCTTATAGATAATAAAATAAAAGATAAGCAACCGGGATTCAACGTAATAAGTCTGTTTCAAATTTCATCTAGCAAGGAAATAATTTTAGTTGATAGAGGTTGGATTAAAATGAAAGGCCAAAGACAAGAGATAGATAAAAACTTTAAATTTTTGAAAAATCAAGGCATAGAAAAAAGTGTACAAGAAATTAACGGGTATATCTATCCTAGAGAGAAGAGTTATACTATTGGTAGAATATCTACAAATAATAGTTGGCCAAGATTGTTGCAAGCTATAAATTTTGAAGAAATTAAAGGTACTATCGAGAAAGATAAATTATTTGTTGAAGGAGTAGTATTTAGATTAAATTCAGATAATAAATTTGGGTTTAAGAGAGACTGGAAAATCGTTTTTATGGATAGCACCAAACATTTAGGTTACGCATTTCAATGGTTTAGTATGGCGTTAGCCTTCTTAATTCTAATAATTATATTCTTTGTGAGAATGAAAAATGAGTAAGAAAACTGACTATTTTTCTTTGATAAAAACAAGATTATTTTTTTTATTAATAATATTTTCTTTTGCAGGGCCTTTAATTCTTGCAACATTAATGTACAAATATAGTGATATTGTTTCAATAGCGCCACCAAAATCTTACGGAAATTTAATTGAGCCAGTAATTACAATTAGCGAGAAAGAAGACTTTAATAATATTCTAGAAAATAAAAAATGGACATTTATGTATGTTTATGAAGATAAGACATGTGATCTTTTATGTGAAGCAACTTTATATATGATGCAACAGGTGAGAGAGTCCGTTGGTAGAGAAAGACAAAGAATATCAAATTTAGTTATAGTGAATAGAGATTTTAAAAATGAAGATAATAAAAAAATTATCGATAAATATAATAAAATAAAATTATTAGATATCATTAATGATCCTTTTTTTAATAAATTAAAAAAAAATCATTTGTATATTATTGATCCTTTGGGGAATATTTTTATTTATTATGAAAAAGATTTTAAAGCAAAAGGATTAAAAAAAGATATTAAGAAGATATTAAGAATATCGAGGATTGGTTAGAGTTATTTATATGTTAAAAATTAATAATTTTTTAATAATTGTTATTACAACAACTCTTGCTGTAATTACTTTAGGAGCCTATGTTAGGCTTTCACATGCCGGACTTGGATGTCCCGATTGGCCTGGATGTTATGGCTATCTAATTGGTGTTCCAGATAATGTTATTGAAATTTCAAAAGCTGAAGCTAATTTTGATGGTAATAGCGTCGATATTGGTAAAGCATGGAAAGAAATGATTCATAGGTATCTTGCTGGATTTTTAGGTATTTTTATATTTGTTCTATCATATATATTTTATAAAAATAATACTTCAAAACTTTTTAAATTGTCTATGGTGATATCCTTGCTTGTAATTATGCAAGCAACCCTAGGAATGTGGACAGTTACTCTTCAACTTCAGCCAGTAATTGTGTTAACGCATCTTCTTGGTGGGTTAACGATCATTTCCTTATTGTGGGTAATGTTTTTACGATATAACAAGAATAACTATTTCAATGAAACTGACTTATTGGCAAATATTTCCACAAAACAGATAAAAAAATTATCTGTTTTTGGCTATGTCACTCTGGCAATTTTAATTATTCAAATAATTCTTGGTGGCTGGACAAGCACAAACTATGCAGCTCTAGCTTGTGCAGATTTCCCAAGGTGCAATAACTCATGGTGGCCGCAAATGGATTTTTATAGCGCTTTTGTAGTAGAGCTTGCAACAAATCTAAATTATGAATTTGGTAGGCTTGATAGCCCAGCAAGAGTAGCAATTCACTTTATTCATAGAGCCTGGGCGATAGTGGCAGCAGTCGCAATTTTATTGCTATCAATAATATCCTATAGAACTATAGTAGTTTCATATCAAAAAATTATTTCGATTTTACTAATCTTCTTTCTTTTTGCTCAAATTTTACTTGGAATATTAAATGTTAAAATGAGCTTACCAATATATATAGCAGTCGCTCATAATGGTAACGCTGCATTACTTTTAATGTGTTTAATTACACAGTTATATTTAATACGAAATGTAAAAAATAATTTATAGAGACAATATGTTTAATTTTAAAATTTATAGAGCATACCTAGAATCTTCAAAACTTAGAGTTGTTGCTTTAATGATTTTTACATCTTTTATAGGTATGCTCTTAGCTAACCCTTTGTCTTTAAATTTTGAAGTTCTAATTTTAGGTAATTTAGGAATTGCCTTAATGTCGCTATCCGCTGGTTCAATTAATCAATTATTAGACCAAAGAATAGATAAGATCATGCAGAGAACAAAAAAAAGACCACTGGTATCAGGGATACTGTCTACTAACAATGTTATTATTTATGCAGCTGTTATGGCAATTTTAGGTTTTTGTATTCTATATTTTCGTATTAATACATTAACAGCTTGGCTGACACTTGTTTCGCTAATAGGGTATGCTTTTATCTATACTTTATATTTAAAAAGAAGCACCCCTCAAAATATAGTAATAGGTGGTGCTGCTGGCGCCACACCACCACTACTTGGCTGGACTGCAATGACAGGGCAAATTGATCTTATAGCTGTAGTATTATTTTTAATAATATTCACTTGGACTCCGCCACATTTTTGGGCACTAGCTTTATATAGAAAAGAAGAATATTTTGCAGCAAAGATACCTATGCTTCCAGTGACTCATGGTGAACAATACACGCGAGTGCATATAACTCTCTATACTTTAATGTTGACAATAGTTAGTTTTTTGCCATTTATAATTAAATTTTCTAGTCTTTTTTATTTAGTAGGAGCAATGATTTTAAATTTAATATTTCTTTATTATGTAATAAAAATGCAATTAGCAAAAAATAACTTATTATCAAATAAAATATTTAATTATTCCATTGTATACTTGTCAGCACTATTTGGTTTTTTAATAGCAGATAGGTATCTTGTATTACTTATTAATATTAAAAGTTTTCTTTAAGTTTTAACATAGACTCATTTTCAATTTGTCTAATTCTTTCTCTGGAAACGCCATATTTTTTTGACAAATCTTCTAGCGTTAATTTGCTCGTAGAAAGCCATCTACTTTTTACAATATCTTTGCTTCTTTCATCTAGTTTATTAATAACTTCATATAATTTTGTATTTAGTGAATTTTTTTCTTCATTTTCTAAAACTTGATCTGGCTCTAGCTCACCACTAGTTAAAAATAATGATGGGGAAGTATTTTCATCATCATTGTTTTCAATTGCTAAATCATGATTATTCATTCTTTTTTCCATTTCTATAACATCCTTAAGAGGAACTCCAAGATCTTGAGCTATAGAAATAGCTTCATTATTACTTAAAGTAGATAATGTACTTTTTTTAGATCTTAAATTGAAAAATAATTTTCTTTGACTTTTTGTAGTAGCAACTTTAACTATTTTCCAGTTTTTTATTACAAATTCGTGTATCTCAGATTTTATCCAGTAAACTGCAAAAGTTATTAACTTTAAGTTTTTATCTGGATCGTATTTTTTTACAGCCTTCATTAAACCAATGTTTCCTTCTTGAACTAAATCATTTAAATTTAATCCATACCCAGAATAGCTCTTAGCTATATAAATTACATACCTCAGATTGTGCATAATTAACTTCTTAGCAGACTCTAGATCATTTGTACTTTGTAAATTTCTACCTAGCGCAACCTCTTCTTCAGTTGTTAGTGGAGGTATAGACATAATATGACTAATGTATGTATCCAAACTACCTGTTGGCGAAGGGAGAAATGTATTGCTGAAATTTAATGTTTTTTCCATAGCTTAAAAAAATAGTCTCTTTTATTAGCACTCATTATACAAGAGTGCCAAGATTTATCAATAATAAGTAAATATACTATTAAAAACAGTAACTTATAAATTATTAAAGATTTAATTAATTAAATTTACATTTACTTCACAGAACCTTTATAAATAATAGTATGAAAATATAAAAAAACACTATCTACAAAAGATATACCTCAAAATGCTTATTGAAACAAAATTATAATATATTTATAAGAATTGCAGAGCTTTAAAACTTATTTGCAAACTGTATATATGGTATATTGAGAATCGTTTTAGTATTATAAACAATTTTTTTAAAAGGTAGGATTTGTGAATTTTTTATACAAAAATAATATCTCGAAATATTTTCTTATTGCTAATATTTCAATAATATTTTTACTATCTTTTGATGTGAGGGCTGAGATTATGGAAAAAACACTAGATAATGGCATGCACGTCATCTTGAAAAAAGATAAGAGAGCTCCGGTAGTTACCAGCCATATTTGGTATAAGATTGGATCAGCAGATGAGGTAAGTGGTAAAACTGGGTTATCTCACGCTTTAGAGCATATGATGTTTAAAGGTACCAAAAAAAATCCAGGAGGACTATTCTCAGAAGTAATTGCAAAATTAGGTGGTAAAGAGAATGCATTTACAAGCAAGGACTATACTGCTTATTATCAAACACTACCTTCGCAATATTTAGAAGAAGCAATGAAATTTGAATCTGACAGAATGACTAATTTAGTAGTTAGTAAAGA
>CERI01117536.1_pt1 | contig 14743 bp, 9 predicted proteins | sample 350261 | NCBI WGS metagenome assembly CERI01 (sample SAMEA2620979, study PRJEB7988) | marine metagenome | isolation source: saline water (ENVO:00002010), including
ATTTATATATCCTTGAGTATTGTTTATATTTGCACCAAGCATTGGTACTGTAGATAATACTCTATTAGTTATAGGTACCGAATGTTCTGTTTGCATAACATATGATATATTATTGCTGATATTAGCCTTTCCAACACCTTCTTCATGTTCCATCGAACCTCTTTGTGTTAAATTAATATCAACATTTGTTGGCATATATTTATTTGATATTCCATTTACCTCTCCAGTAAATTGATTCAATTGCGTAATTTGTCTCATATTTCTCTCGGGAACAGAAACTTCTCTAGAATTTGCCTGATTTACATAAATTCCTTGAACAGTACCATTGTATTCTGAATTTTCAACAGATTGTCTATTAGTATTTTGTAAATCAGGTTTTGTTAGATTTCCTTGATTATTATAAGTAATATTATTTACCTGATAATTATTTGAAGCTGTATTAGTACTCATTCTTTGATTATGTTCTGGCGCATTCATTGATAGTAGAGGTTGTTGCGTCATATAACTTAATTCTCCAGTATATGATGAATGTTCTATTTGCTCCCTAGATGTTATATCAGGTGCAGTATAATTATAAGTAGATGAACCATTATAAATTGGCGCACCTGTAAAAACCTGTCTTTCATTTACCTCTTTTAATGTTGATTGTGGTTTATCTATTTGTCCTATACTTGCCAAACTATATCCACTAACATTACCAATGGTAGATACTTCACTTAATTGAGTTCGACTTGTTTCTGGTATTTCTTTTGAAAAATGTTGTAAATTTTGTCTATAATTTACATTACCGCTTAAATTGTTAATCAAACCTTTATCTTCTATACTATTTCTTCCTGTATTAGGAATATCAAAATTTGTTTGTGCTGGAGTTGCATCATAAACAATGTCAGGTCTTTGACGAATATTATTTTTCTTAGAGAATGCTCTAACTCCGTTTAAATGAGGTCTATCAGCTTTAACATGTTCAAATTGTTTAGTTGATTCTCCAATTATATTTGTACCTGCAATAACATTTCCTTTATATGTTTCTTTTGGATTTGTTACACCTCTTAATTCATTCGTTGTTTTATGATTAATTCTATAATTTGCAAGTCCTCCTTGTTCAGAAACGATAGATCCTAGAGAAGAATCAGGTTTTAAAGTTGATTCTGAATTCTTGATTCTTTCTTCAGAATTTATATAACTATTAACAGATGTAAATCTATCTTGAATAGGAGCAAATTGTGATTCTGGTTGTTGCTGAATTGTATATTCTAAAAAATCCTGTCTATCACTTAATTGATTACCAGCACGATCTTTTTCATATTGAGTCGGTTGATACAAATCGAAATTATTTATAACACATTTATCAGTCAATTCTGAGAAAAGACTCATATTTAAGAACTACCGAGATAAAAACAACTAAGGTGTAGACTTAACTACCATTGGACATGCACAATCTTCTGGATGTGATGCATGATATGCATCTCTAGCAATATCTCTTGAATTCAATGGTTCTGGCATTGTTCGTTCCCAAGGATGATTTGGAGGTTTACCTAAATCAAAAATACGATCTGCATTTGCTCTTTCATAATGTTCCTGTCTAGTATGGATTGGTTCCATGTTTTTATCACAATAAGGTACAGCAACTAAATCTTCTTCAAATCCTGAAATATCAGCACCTACCTGATCACGATTATAGTATGGTTTATTCTCAACTTGTGGAGATAATCCACGTAATTGACCATCTAAGTCTAGTCTTCTATCAACATCAGGAATAACGCTAGAATTACTTGCAGAACCTGCAGGTAATCCTGCTACTTCAACACATGTTGATTGTTCTGAATCTAAATTTGTAAAACGTCTATCTGTCCATGCAGTTTGTTGTTCTAAATCTTCACACATGTACGATTCGTCATAGATTTTCCCTGTTAACTGTGCCATTGGAATGTATGCTATGAAGGCAGAAAAAAAATTACACAACAATGCTTGTTGTTGTTTAACAAAAATATTAAACAAAAACACTTAATTATGTTGTTCTAATTCTTTATTCTGTGCAACAGTCTGATGCTGCTACATGGTTTGAAATAATAGGGCATAATTCTGGATGGTATGTTTCTTGATTTTCTACAGCAGTATCTTGGCATGTTAAACCACATTTATTTTTGTGGCTACCGAGTCCTTTCATAGCACTTTCCTGATCAATCAAACTAACTGGTACTGATTTTGAAACAGTATACATGTTAGTTGATTTAGAAAAATCAATTGTACTATTACAACTTTCATCCATTTCAGCTGAGAAAAATTGATAATCTACTTGTTCGTTATTTTGCATTTCTCTTTGTTTCACGAGGCAGTCATCTTGTGTAATACGAAGGTTAGTTGCCATTGTGGTCTATAGCATGTAAACAGAAAAAAAAATATGATTTATTTATTACCATTCATCATTTTCATTATAGATGCTATAGGTAAATTACTTAAATCAGGTAATCCTGATTTATCTCCACTAGGATTTCCCATTAAATTTTGCATATTTGACATAATTGAATCTAATGGAATATTTAATTTATTTTCAAGATTATTTTTCATATTTTCAGCATAATCTTTTAAATCTTTTTCATCAAACTTTTTATCATTACACATATTTTTCACTTGACTTTCTACTTGTGAAAATAACCCTTTTAATTTAGTAGGGTCTTTTAATGTTTCTAGAGGGGATTTTCCATTTTTACCAAAAGAATTAGCAAAATTCTTTACTAATTCATTCATTTGCCCTGCTAATTCATTATCTCCACCGCCTAAAAGGTCATCTATATTGAAATCTTTATTTTCTGTTGGTAATTTTGTATTCTTTACTAATTGTTCTAAAATATCCATATTTAATGACTCAGATGACAACTGTTGACCAAATAGATATAATGTATGTAAATATTTCCATATAGTTTTCTTACTTTCATCTGTTGCTATTTTCCATAACTCAGAAAAATCAATGGTAGGAATAAAAAATCGCTTATCATCAGCAAATAACTCTTCATTTTTAGATATAAACAGATTACAAACATTTTTATCTTCTAATTGTTTTTGAAAGTATATAACATGTTTTTCAGCATTAATTTTTTCTTTAACAATAACTACTTTCTGTACAGCTTCATTATCAGGAAATCCTTTACTTAAATCATCAATAAATTCATGTAAATATTTAGTATAATGTTCTTGTTGAATTTTTGAAGAATCCATTCTATATAAATGGAATAGATAGAAGAAAAAATAATAAAACGCAATTATGATTTTACCTTTATTAAAAATATTAAATCACTTTTTAACTTTTTAACTTTTTAACTTTTTTATTTTTTATTATATCTATAATCTTATCACAAGCTTTAACAATAGCCTTATTTGTTTCTAATTTCTTATTTTTTTCCAAAACCCAATTCAATGTATAAGAATCATCATGAGGATGTCCTACACCACCACTACTATGTTCTACTTCTTTTATAGTATTCAATGCATATTTTAATAATTCACCAGTTGTATATGATTCTCCTTCTAATATATTTGTAAATACATTATTTGTACTATTTTGTTCAAATGTATCTTTATCTTCTTTATATAATTTATTTACTTCATCTTTAATATTTTCAATTTTAGCACTTAAACATTTAAATGTTCTTTCTAAAGTTTTATAAGAATCTTCTCTTTCTCTCCCTTCAATAATAAATTCAAATCTTTTTTGATTTTTATTATCAGATGACTTTTCTATATAGTAACTATGTGCAATAGATTCGATATTATTGACTACTGGCACTCCTTCAATTATATTACAACTAAATTTTAACTCTCCTCCTGGTTGAAGTTTAGCAAATATATTTGGATTATCTTTCCACGGAGAAGATATAGATTTGAATTTATCTGAAAATAAATTCAAATCCCATGTAAATTTAGAATAAGGTATATATATTACTTTCTTTGTATCATTAGTAACATCCATTCCAATAATTGCATTTCTATATTGATCATCATAAGGTATAGGTAAATGCTCCAAATACAACTTTAACAAATTGTTTTTCAAACAGTTATCAGTATCATATAAAGATATTTTGCTTTGCAAAAAAGTACGACAACATAATTTAATATTATAATCATCGAAGAATTTTAAATTTTGTTTAATTTGTTCATCTCTTGGAGTTTTATCCACTTCCTGATTTTTACATAGTTCCAAATACTGTTTTACAATATATTTGTCACCTTTCATATTTTTTTTGAAATCTAATGGCATACCACATGTACATACACTTTGTGTCGTTGTACACTTATTATTCGTTATTTCACCATTTATTTGAGGATATAAACTAGATACATCACTTAATAAACATCTGCGCAGAGCATTTGGAATTGAATACTCAAATTCTCCTGAACATTTTAAATCTGCGAATAATCTATTATCATCTAATTTTTCATATGATATATCGATCGAAGACATATTTATATTTTTACGTAAAATATCTTTATAGTATGATATCAATCTTTTCAGTTTTTTATTAATATAAAGATATTTATAGCTTTTATTCAATAATGACTAATAAAGTATTCGTAACCGCTTTTTTCACACAAGCATTAGATTTACTTGGTAAGTTATCAAAACAATTTCCGAATGAACCTAATTTACCTATTTATCGCCAATCTTTAAGATTTATGTCTGAATCCCAATCAGCTAGTGTTAAATTTATGCAAAATTTTTACAAATATACACTTCCTTATAAACAACAAATTTTAGATAAAAATGAAAACTTTTTCATGAAAATGGATTATGGAGAACAAGTCGGAGGTACAGAACAAACTTTTATGGAAGGCATCCGTATAAAAACTTTATATGCAGAAATGGAAAAGCCGTCGCAAGATGCTATTTTTGATTATTTTAAAGTATTACTTTTGTTATGTGAAAAAGCTAAAGTTGTTAAAGATTAACATGAATTCTAATTTTCTTTCGTAGTAATATATTCTAGTATAACTCAATGACTTCTTTTAAATTTGATTTTATAGTAGATGATGTACTGGAAATTACAAATACCACTTTTAATAAAAATAATAAATTAAAATTAGTAGATATCGTTAAAAAAGTAAATTTACCTAATTTGGATCATAATATATTATCCAATATAGTTATTTTATCAGCAATTCATGAAATTATTTGGTTAACAACAATTATTCTTTTTTGTAATAATATAAAAAAAGATGTTTCAATTTATTTATCTACCCTGAAAGAATCAATGGTTAATCAAGAAAACTCTTATGCAGATTCTAAATTATGGTTAGATATACAAATTAAAGATTTAGTATCATATATTTCAAATGCTAAAGAATTAAATAAAACTCTAAATTGGTGGGAAAGTGTGAAGACAACTATTGTAAAATATTATTATATGCCTAATCGTATTTTTTTATTTAATGCATTTACATTTACAGATGATTTAGAAACTACAGAAATTGATGTTGTAATTAGTTCTGAAAAAATTCATATTGATCATGCCACAATAGAACACACATTACCACAAAATACTCCTGATTATATTATTGATGAATGGCATACAATTATTAACAATTATTATAAAAATGCTATGTATAACACTTCTATATCGTCAAACGAGAAACTTCAATGGTCATCTTTATTAACTATATCACATCCTTTTCGTATTATACCAATAACAGAAGAATATATTAGAATAAATAAAGATGGAATAATAAAACTAAGTGAAAATAAAGATGATAATTCTACAATTGCGAAAAAAATATTTACATTATCTTCTCAAGTAGAAGAAGAAGGTACTGCATATAAATCATTTGACAAAACACAGACAAATAGAAGAGCAATAAGTATGAACTATTTAGAAGAAATACACACTATGAACAAAATATTAATGAGTTCCGGTCAAAGTATTAAAAATCCATATTATCCATATCTTTCCAGATATTTACGTCATGCATATCAAAACTTTAAAAACCCTTCTCGTTTAGCTATAAGAATTAATGATTTGCCTTATGAAATCGATATAAGTATCCGTGATCTTTCTTTAAAAAATGCTTCTATAGAATTAAGACATTTAACATCTGATTTATCCATTGATATTGTTGGGTTTGCTCTCGTATACGATACAATTTCTCCAAATACCAAATTAGAATCTGTAAACTACAATACATTTAGAGATAATTTAAAATCAAATAAAAATAAAAAATCAATGTATTGGTTGTTTGAGGAAAATATAGACCAATATCTAGATTCTGATAGAATAGGTTTAACAACTTGGAATAATATAATAAATGGTTTAATTGGACAACTTTGGGATACATACTTGAATTCCACAATTTATGATACATTATATAAATTAATAACTTCTAATTGTCTTCCTTTTTATATAGCTGAAAAGCACATTTTACAAATATATAATAAATGTAAAAGTAATATTCAATTACAGTTTTTTAGAAATATATTAAATAATTCTTTAATACAATGTAAATCACATACAGTTACTATTCCTACTACTAAAATTCCCAAATTTTCTGAAATGACTAATTTGGTAGAAAAGAAAAAGGACAAAAATATCTCTAAAATTATTATAAATACAAAAAAAACCCTAACTTCACAAACAGAAACTCGTACAGTAATTAAATATGAATATACTTGCCAACATTGGCAATCATGGTTAAATGTCGATTTAGCAAAAAAACAAGCGTTAATTAATGAAGATGATGAAAGATATTTTTATTTATGGAAAAAGAAAGCTTTAAATTTCACTTTGAGATACGTAAAAGTTACTGAATCTGGTTTACACATTTGTAGAAGTTGTGGTTCTGTTTTAGGTCAAAAAACAGATGTTGTGAAAGGAGAATTTTCAAATGGAGAATTTATTTCTAATTCATGGCCTATTTTAGATTCTATAAATGATATTAATATCTCAAATGACACATCTGAATTAACTACATTTTTAGACAAAAGAATGGAAGATATTTGTCTTTATTTAGATTTATATAACTTTCAAGGTAGTCAAAATTTACTTCGGTTTCAAAAAATTAAAGAAATATTACATTGGTCAACTTATTTTTTAAGTGTTATTGAACAAAAAAATGTAATAGAATGGAGAACTAAAGTATTAAATAAATGCAATATTCAACAAACTCAATTATATAATTTTGTATTAAATGATGTCATTTTTAAACAAGAAGAAAAATACGCTATGTCAGGAACATTATTAATATCTATTTTATTCATTATTATTTTTCCAAATTTAATGATTGACCAAATACGTTTACTGCCAGAAAAAGATTTTATATCAATAAAACACTTCTTAGATGTTCATGAAACACTTTTTGATAATATATCATGGTATATTCATCCAAATAAAATTCAAACAATAAAAGATAACGTTGCATTTGCATATTACATATATTATGTCTCCGGAATTATGATGATAACTCAATTATGGAATACGAATAAAATATTTTTCAATTTTAGATATAAAAAGCGCGGCAGAAAAAAACAAAACAAACCAGAAAAAACAACTAATACATGGAATCAAAAATTACATCGAAATATTATTGAAACAATGATTGATATATGGAATATGGTTCAATTATACGACAATTGGGCATCTGAACAATTAACAGATAATCAAATTAACCAGCACAAATTTAAAGAAAATTTATGTATCAGATCATTGAAAACATATAATTCATTACAATTAATCTCAATAGATAAACTAAAACCTCTAACAAAAGTAAATTCCAATGAAAATTCTTTACAATCAATTAAATTTAAACCGAATTATGTATATAATCGTCCCGTTAAGAAAGATCTTAAATTAATCCATATTTATAAAAATGATTACCCCATATTATTTCCAGATTTTTTTCTCAATAATATTTCATCATCTACATATATCGAAATTCCTAAAGGCAAAATATTAAACTTTTCTGAAGACATCACAGAAATAAAAAATAAAACAAATACTTTTGATAATTTTGATAATTTTGATAATTTTATTCAAAAAATATTTCCGAAAAACACCAACACATATACATTTAAAGAAGATCATAAGGGAAATTCACTAAATAAACCATTAATTATTACAGATGATAATGTTAAATTAGAATATGATAAAGAACATGGTAATGTTCTCACATACAGCAATAAAAAAATATTTATTCGTGTTCTTTATTCATTATTCACATACAATATTATTTGCTATATACAAAAAAATAATGTGCAACCAGTAATATCTAATTCTAAATTTAAAGTAGATTTAGGAATTTCTTCTGTACTCCAATTTCTTGGTTTTCCATTTAATTACGGTTGGTGGGTTCCAAAAAAATCAATGACTATGTTTAGCAGATTAGTAAAAGTTGCTAGATCAAGATCATATATATTAGAAATAATAATTAATAATTTAATAATATTATTAAGATCATTTTTTATAAATAAATCCCCTTTGCCAAATATAGAATTGGAAAAATTACGTATTAGAATTACTGGAAAGTTAGACGAAAATACATTTAGTGTATTAGATTTATCTTCCAATTATGACTGGGTATATAAATATAAACATCCTCAACCAATTTATGAGTTTTTTATAAATTCTCCACAAATGAAAACGACACAATCTTGGATTGGCAATGCATTCAAAATTGTATGGGAAAAATTCAATAAATTAACAGATGAAACTGTATTGCGTAATATATTAGTTACATTATTGAAAGAAAGTATTCCAACAAACATAAATCAGTATTATCCTGAAATTACATCTGATTTAACATTCGATATAGAAAGTAATAATACCGTTCTTGCTTGGATTGATAATGATTCACTTCAAAATAATAATGTAAATATTGAAAATGATAATATTGAAAATACTGATTTTGACGAAAAAGCTATTATAGATGCAAATGTTGAAACTGAAAAAGAACTTCTTCAAATTGCCGAAGAAAATGATCTAAATGATGATATTGAAAATTAAAAGCTTACATATTATCTGATAAACACGATTCAAATATACTACTTAATTCCGCAGATGCCGTAATTGTCTTCTGCAAAAAGACTGGAGTTAATGTCTTTTTCTTACTCTCTTCCAGATACGGAATCGTATCTGTTAGAAGTTTTACAAATACACCCTGTAATACACCGGCAAAATATACAGGCGCAGTTGCACTAATATTCTTTTTGCTGTTAAGTGTTCTAATAATATTTTCAGAACTAGATACTGCCACGTCTAATCCAGCACGGGTACGTCGACCTACATTTTTTAGTTCTGTTTTAGCATCTACCTTTTTTGATTTCGTTTTCTTTTTGACATCTTTTTTTACTTTTGATGAATTGTATTTTTCAAGCGCATTTTCGGCTTGTTCAATAGCTACTTTAGCATACTCGTGCGGAAGCCACACGGATGCTGATAAACGTACATCTTTTTCTGAAATTGTTTTTGCACTTTGTTGTCCGCTTTGGTGTGCTAAAAGACTTGCCAGTGTTGATGCAAGTGTTTGTAAATATACTTTTGCCTTTTCACTTGTAATATAAGATGGATTTGCTAGTTTTTGTAAAACACCTGCTGTACTTTTAAAACTAAATGTCTCAACAGAAAATTCTGGTACATTTTGAATTGACATTCCACGCTTAAGTAATGCTAGCTGGTCATTAACTTCCTTATCTTTTAAGGATACCATTAAATTACCCAATGCAGCTTCAGTATGCTTCTGGAGAGTTTTCTTTACACCATTGGAAAATTTAAAGTTATTATTATCTCCTAGTTCCGTTTGAATTGCATTATTAAAATTAGTACCTGAAATCCCATTTACAGTATTTTCATCACATGAAAAGTTGACAATATCACTGTTCATAATCGTTGACCTACTATTGTGTTTTGCTCTTACTGCCGCATTTCCGACTACTCTATGTATAATTTTCCCAACTACATTATGTAATTCCGCTGTTACTTCTTCACATAACTGTAGACCTTGGGAATATTTTTCTGGTTTAATTTTAAGAGATGACATTATTGATACATATATAGGTAGTATTACTCTTAAATGCCAATTATGTGGTTTTTTTAGATTATAAAAATAATACAAGTCTATATTATAAGTTGTTTCTTTTCTCTTCTAAGAACAAGAAATGGAAGATAATATGAAAAAAATTGGTAAAATAAAAGATAAAATGGGTACAGATTTTATGAAACAAATGACCAATTTAATGTCAAATAAAGCTACTCAAAAACCTGGTAGACCTCCACAGCAATCTTATAAAATCCCTCCTTCTCCTGTTCCATATGTTCCACCTTCTCCTAAACCACCACCACCACCTCCACCTCCACCTCCACCTCCTCTACCTCAAAATGCTTGTTCGTCTAAACCACACATTATTCTTGAACCTCTTGCAACAAAACAACAAACAATAAATAAACTTCCTCAAAATTTGCAAAACCAACAACCACAGCTTACAACATTATCTCAAATAGAAAATTCACAACTACAAACACAAATGCAATTACAGTTTCAAAATCAAATGCAATTTCAAAATCAAATGCAGTTCCAAAATCAAATGCAATTTCAAATGAATATGGTACAACATCAATTACAACAAGTACAAATGCAACAAATGACAACACAAAATAAACAACCAAATATCCATATGAATGTTAATAATCAATTACCTAATATATCTAATTTAGGCTCTGAATGGACAATTCATCCTATTGAAAATCCAACTAAACCAATATTCTTAATTAAGAAAAAAGAAGAAAATTGAAATTGTATCATAAACACAATAAGAGTTATATAATGAAGATGTATAATCCTGATGATTTTCTTAATTTCAATCTAAATGTAACAGATAAAGAAGATATAAGTGATGATGATGATGATACAAATGTATGTGAAAAAGGTTTATATCAAAATAATTCTTGCTTAAATTGTGGTAAAAGTTGTATTGCTATTGATTCTACAGTTGGTTTAGTAATTTGTCAAAGTTGCGGAACAGCTCGTAAATCTGAAATTATTGTATCTCATAGCCCAATCATTTCAGATTCAAATTCATCTTCTATTCATCAAAATAGAACAATTGGAGCAAATAGTATGTTCAAATCTGCTGGTGGAATTACATGGAAAGGTAAATTAGGCAAAGTTAGTGGTTGGTTAGGTTTAGGCTATAGTGATCGACAATTACATAAAATATTTCAAAAAATGAAAATATTAGCAGGTCCAAATGTAACTGCTGCTACTTTAGCAGAAGCACAAGCATTAGTTGTAACTGTATTTTCAAAAGTTTCAACGAGAGGAGAACCAAGACAAGCTTTAATAGCAGCATGTTTTATGTATGCTTGTAAAATTGAAGGTAATGGAGTTAGTAATAAAGAAATTGCCAAAAAATATGGCATTAGTACAGCCAACTTAACAGCTGCTATGAATCGTTTTAATAATGTTATCATATCTTCACATCATGGTAAAAAAATTATCGAAGCCTCAAAAAATACAATAACTTCACAAATTCGATTATATTGTGAACGTCTATTAATGTCTGAACGTCACGTTCAAGTTGCCAATGAAATTGCAGAAACAGCAAAAGTTATGTCACTTTTATGTGACCCTGTTCCTATTTCTATTGCAGTTTCATGTATTTATTTCATGATAATTCATTGGAAAATTAAACTACCTACTGAAGAAATTATTCGAATTGCAGATCAGCAACATTTAAATATGGAACACAAGGAAGATCTTACAAATCCTAAAAAAAAAAATATAGAGAGAGCATTATTAAAAAGAGTGACAGGAAGAAATGAAATTACTATTACTAAAGTATATGAAAAATTAGTTCCATTCACAGAATATTTAGTAACTAATATAGATGTTACTAACGAACAATTGCAAGTTGTTCTTCCAAAAACTCAACCTGTTTTTATTTAAATTATTTAAAATATAAATAAATAATAATCTTTGGTAAATACAATATGTCAGCAATCCGAAAAATTCAAATTGCGTTTAAACATAAACGCAACAATCTCATATATATTCGGAAACTGACTGCTACAATGAGTGAACAATTATCATGCATTAGTCAACATGTATTGAAAATAGAAAGTAGAGATAATAAAAATAAACAAATGGAAGAAATAAATAAAATTGTAAGTAAATATTTATATTTAATAAATAATGTCCAGCTTATGAATGCTACTACAGCAAAAGTAACTGAAATTGAATATATTATTTTTCGTTTAAGTAAAGATATTATTGATATTATGAAAGTAGTGGGAGCAAATACATGCTGTGATATATTACAATTAGTATTAGGTGAAAATTATGCTGATGAAATTGAAAATATTGAATGGTTACACTTTTATAACAAAGTATTTATCCCTCAAAAATTTTTAATGCAAGAAAAAGATAGTAAACCTGTTGTTGTTAATAATAATACTAAAAAAAATATATTAAAACAAATAGAAATTCATTCAGAAAAACAAATGTTTATTTTTTATGGAACTTATAGAAATGATCCAATTGGTCTCGACAAACAAAACCAATTAATAAAAAATAAAATGCATCAATTATCTATTGAGAGTAGAAGATTATTTTTACCTATTAATTTTAAAAAAAAATTTATTAAGTTTTTAAACGTCGAACAACTTTGCAGTAACACAATTGCTGAATTAAAAGAAAAGATGAAATACTATTATTCAGCCGCAACTCTTTTAGGAAAAAAACCTTTAGGGCAACTTGTTTCTTTATTCATGACTGGAACATTTGACCAACGTCGTGATATTATTGCTCAACTTCTCCTAACATCTACAACTGATAAAAAATTTATAGCTGGTTTTGTTCTCGGTGTGTTTTCAGAAAATGATAAAGATTATTATAGTATATTAGATAGTTTACCATGGGATATGCAAACAGACTTACAAAGTAAAATTAAAACTGCTAAAGAAGATAAAACAGATAAAGATGATGATGATAATGAAGAAAACTTATCTTATGAAGAAAGAATTAATAAACTAAATGCTCCTAAAAAGGTAAAGAAAAAGGCTGAAGAAATGTTAAAAATGATCAAAGGGTCTCGTGACGGTGATTCTAAATCACAAAAATATTTAAATGGGTTATTAAGAATTCCTTTTGGTAAATATAGATGCGAACCTATTTTTGAAGGTTTACACACCTTTAGTCAAGAAATTAAACAAGTCCTTCAAGTTTCTAAAGAAAAAGAACTGCCTGACAATTTATCAAAATTATTTTCTCTTGATACAGTTAATCAAATTGAATCTTTTTGGATTAATTATTCAAAATTAATAAATAAATCATACAAATCTATTGATAATTCCAAAATAGAACATTTAGATGCTCTCAAACTTGTTATTCAATCGTTAAAAAATAAATGGATTGAATATAAAAATGAAAGAAAGGAATATATTCAAAATGTTCGAGAAACACTCGATAACGCTGTATGGGGACATACAGATGCTAAATGCCAATTAGAAAGAATAATTGGACAATGGTTAAATGGAAATCGTAGTGGTGCTATTGTTGGTTTAGAAGGTCCACCAGGAACAGGTAAAACTAGTTTAGCTAGAAGAGGATTAGTCAATTGCTTCCCAGATCAAGATGGAAAACCTCGCCCATTCGCATTTATATCATTAGGTGGTTCTAGTAATGGTTCAAGTATTGAAGGACATCATTTTACTTATGTTGGAGCTACATGGGGACGATTAGTTGATGTTTTAATGGAAGGTGGAACAATGGATATGATTATCTTTTTTGATGAATTAGATAAAGTATCTCGTACAGACAGAGGACAAGAAATTATAGGTATTTTGACACACTTAACTGATACCACACAAAATTCAGAATTTAATGATAGATATTTTGATGGTGTTCCAATCGATCTTTCTCGTGTACTATTTGTTTTTTCTTATAATGATTATTCTTTAATCGATCCTATTCTAAGAGATAGAATTACAAATATTAAAACAAATCCAATGACCCTTGACGATAAAGTAGAAGTTACTCAAAGATTCTTAATACCAGAAATTCTAGAAAAACTTGGATATAGAGAAGGTGATCTTACACTTACAAATGAACAAATAGATTATTTAATAAATTCTTACACTTATGAAGCCGGTGTTCGTAAATTAAAAGAAAAATTATTTATGATTTTTAGAGAATATAATCTTCAAAGAATATTCGGTGAAAAATGTGCAAAAACAAAAGCTATTCCACAACAATTCATCGAAGACCTATTCAAAGGTAAACCTAAAATGATTCCCAAGAAAATATGTAACGAAGCTAGAATTGGTTTGATGACTGGATTATATGCAACTACTTTAGGAATTGGTGGTATAATTCCTATTGAAGCTTTCCGTTCTATTGCAGATCAAAAATTAGGTCTAGTTATGACAGGGTCGCAAGGTGATGTTATGAAAGAAAGTATGGCATGCGCCAGAACAGTAGCTTGGGGATTACTTAAAGAAAATAAACAAAAATCAATTCGAAAAGATTGGAAAGAAAATGGACCATGGGGACTTCATTTGCATTGTCCCGAAGCAGCTACACCTAAAGATGGACCATCTGCAGGTGGTGCAATTACGATTTCTATTTTAAGTCAATTAGCTCAAGTTCCTATTCATAATGATATTGCAATGACAGGTGAAATTAATTTAAATGGTCAAATTACCGCTATTGGAGGATTACAAGCAAAACTTATAGGAGCTCAACGAGCAGGTGTTAAAACAGTCATGAT
>CERI01047923.1_pt1 | contig 14698 bp, 17 predicted proteins | sample 350261 | NCBI WGS metagenome assembly CERI01 (sample SAMEA2620979, study PRJEB7988) | marine metagenome | isolation source: saline water (ENVO:00002010), including
AGCGCAAGACTTTTAATCTTGTGGTCGTGGGTTCGATCCCCACAGCAGGCATTTAGGAGAGTGGCGCAGTGGTTTAGCGCGCGTGGCTCATAACCACGAGGTCGGTTGTTCGATTCAACCCTCTCCTATCATCCTCTATAGCTCAGTTGGCAGAGCGCTCGGCTGTTAACCGATAGGTCGCTGGTTCGAGTCCAGCTGGAGGAGAAGACTGGTTGACTTAATCAACCCGGAATGAAAAAGTATCATTTCGTTAGAGTCAACTATTTTGGCTTAGGTGATGGAACCAAGCAACAGGAGGGCTTGGGCGGGACTTAATGTTGCGCGCTAAATGCTCCGCGGGTTCAAATCCCGTCATTGCCATTCAGTTTAATCCTAGGACACTGGTATTTTCTCTAATACAACCCCAGTATCCACTCTATTAAACTTTGGTTCTGTAGTATAATCGGTAAGTACACTGGACTTTGAATCCAGAAATCCGGGTTCAATTCCCGGCAGAACCTTTTTTTTGTATCTTTACAAGGGAAGGTTCTAGAATAAATTTGATATATTTGTATTTTGTCTCCACTATCTAAAAATGGAACATTATATCACATCGTATGTGATTCTACCGCATGGGATAACTGATCTTACCAGAATAACATTTCATCAGCTCCCCTATCTATTGATCATTTATTTCCTAGGATTGACCTCTTGCGCTATATTTCATGAGATTGTGCAATATGGACATCTGTACTTGTTTCTAGTGGCATCTGTGATTCATTTTACATATGATTTTATTACGCTGAAAAAATCTCTGTGTCTTTCAGTCCTTTCATCTTCCGCAGTTGTATTGACTCCTCTGGTTCTTTTACAGAATCAGATGCTGTGGTTTGCCAAAGTATTTATGATTCTCTACATGGTATGTTTTCATGTTCCTCTCCATTATCATCGCCTGAAAATAAAAAGAAGAGACATTATTCCCATTCTGGGATGCACCGCAGTATTTGGAATCTATGGACCACAAATATTGAGTTCTGTAGAAGATAATGGAGCGGAAGGTATGGAGAGTGTAATGGTGTGTGGATTGGTTGTGGGACACGTCTCGTGGAATATGTAAGGATTTTGTAAAAATTTGATATGGTTGGTAGTGATTGTTAATTGTGGAGCATGAGCTGGATGGTCTGGATATCCCTACGGGGTGAGCTTTGGCTAAGCAGGGGTTCGATTCCCCCATGCACCCGCTGCAAGAGTAGAGTGAGATATTGATGAAGTTTAGTCTTGAAGAGGTTCGGTAATATTCACGAAAGATTAGCCATCTGGAATGAATGTTTAATCGGCCTTGGATGGATTGAAGAGAGTCATATTGTCGCTCTATTGGCGCAGTGCCCGGAAATGTTTCCACATGACTAGTGGAGAGGGATTCACGTCCCTTGATCACCAAATCTAGCGGGTTCAATTCCCGTCATTTCCAGAGTTTCTGATAGTGAACAAATATTCTTAATCAACTCATAAGAGGATGGTTGAAAATAGGAGTTTGCTTTGAAGATTCTCGCCTGGTGAGAAAGAACCTGACCAATTAGGTCAGATGGCTTTTAAAGGGGTTCGATTCCCTTTCTCACCTCCATTCCCATATAGTCTAGATGGTTAGGATAGCTGGTTTTCACCCAGCCGACCCGGGTTCGAGTCCCGGTGTGGGAATCTTTTTTTTATTCTTAAATTTGATTGAATAGTATGGATAATATGGAAAAACAAGGGCGCCTATGCCTCAAGAAGAATGTTTCGGAGAATTATATCGTCTGAGACTGGAATACAGTGGAGAATGGATGGATAGGATAATTCAAAGAATAAGTAAATTACACATTGAATTTGTTGAAGCCAATGATAGTCTCGCGAATGGTATCACTTTACATAATAAGGGTGAGTTCACCAGTCAACTAGGAACTCATATTGCAATTTTCCTCACCGAATCTTATATAATTAAAGCACACACTCATATCAATAGTGATGGGGGAATATCCCAATATAACAGACCGATAAACTTAATACTTAACTCAATTGATAGAGAATATACTTCGTTAATCAATAGGGAATGCATTAATTCTATAGTTTCAATATTAAATCATCCCCACTTTCGTTTATGTAAAAGTGTTAAAGATATAGAAGCAAGCAGCAACTTTGTAAAGGATTTTAATCTACGGTTTGAAACGGGAGAAAATTTGATTCAGGAGTAAAAAATACATTCAATACAAGTAAACGAAACCTCATCTCCAAATGAGTTGTGAGGAAAAGTGCAGCGAGGTCTTCATCTCTGATATTCCACTGGAGGTTCTGCTGCCCTATCTTCTGGAGGCCTTTCAATCGGAACAGTATCCCTCAAACCCCACCTCCACCTCCGCGATCAAAGCAGTGAAGACCCCCCACTGTACCGAGAGTCAGAAAAAATATCTAGTTTCTCTTTCGAGGTGCACACAGGTTTCCAGAGATTGGCGGGATTATTTCAAAGAACCCACCTTTTGGAAACCTGTATACACGTGGTGCACAGTCAGTACCTTTTATGAAAAGAAAAAGGAGCTTCTTATGAGAGAAAAACATAGGGCCCTTCAGTCCAAGGATTGGAGTAAAGAGGAGATTCAACAAAATAAGTGTAAGATGGTAGTTCTGAATGAGACTAAGGATATTCCCTTTGATATCTTCTGGATAGTAGAAGGGAAAAATCCATCGTGTGTTCTCATGGATACTATGGGGGCACGTTGGAAGGACAACAAAAAACAATATCACTGTGGAACAACCTATCCAAATGCGAGATGGATGTGTATTCCGACTAAGGAATGGCTGAATGAGAACAACTATTCAACAGTGGGATTCTCGTGGGCAATTGATGTATTCAACCTCAAGAGTTTCACGAAAGATAATGGTGAGAAAATTCTAGCGTATGTTGTGACTATTCGTGAACCAGATCTCCAGAAAATGCACTCAATCAAGAATATCAACAAGAGCTTCAGCGGCAGGGAATCTTACCAGAAGAAGATTATCCAAATGATCTACAATCAGAGTACGCTACAGTCTAGGTGGGAGGAGGAACGTAAGAAAAGGAATCAGGACAGGGTAATTCTAGAAGATACACGAAAAAAAGCAAAAGCTATCCGAAAGGGGCTTCAACTGTCAGAAAAAAAGAGTGGAGACATAATGTACATTCTGAATATGTTCGATTAAAAATGATTTAAAGATTATTATAGTAGGTAAAGTAAGGTGTTGTGTCCGAGTGGTTAAGGAGATAGACTTGAAATCTATTGGGCTCTGCCCTCGCAGGTTCAAGTCCTGCCGACACCGTTTTAAGCGTCGCTGGTGTAGGGGTTAGCATATTAGCCTTCCAAGCTAATGACCCGGGTTCGAGTCCCGGGCGACGCAAAAGAACTTTTTTTTAGCCAGGGTGGTCTAGTGGTATGATTCTTGCTTTGGGTGCAAGAGGTCCCGGGTTCGATTCCCGGTCTTGGCCGTATTTTCTATCTTTTATCCTGAATTTGATGTGAGTTGATTGGGGATAAAATAAAACTTACAAAATGCTTGAACAATATTATATCTCAAACAAGTGTCCGAGTGGATGCCCTATTCCAGCGGGTGAAAATAACTTCGGGGAGCTATTTGTGAAGGATGAATACCTCGCTCTATGTATTGAGTATTTTCCTCACTATCTGCTCATCATTGTATTCGGCTTCTTCTTTCGGGAGTTAGAACACTGGTTCCGACCCGGTTCAGGGGCGGTGAACTACTATGTGGTAAGTTCAGTCATCTTTGGCTTCCTCTTCTTACTCTTCTGTATGATGATTTACACGTTTACAGAATATGAAACGTGCACATTCCCACGATGGTGTGAAGAAGGAGAGAACAATACTTTAATTTCTTCAAATTACTATTACGAGATGACTGAATGTCCCAAATACTACTCTTGGCTCCCCGGAGATTATGAAACAATACTCGGATTTGGTTCTTTCACCCAATGTGAAAGCAGTAAATATGGATGTTGTAAACTTGAAACAACGAGATGTGCTGATTTTGCCGAAGATAATCTTTCTTATTCTAGTTATCTGTATAGCGAAGAAAATAATATTGGACAATGGAGAGTATTCATTCCCAAAATAAATGAAGAGGGGACCAACTGCCCAACAATAGAACAGATAATTTATTCTGTTTCATCCCACTCACAACAAGATTACAACCATGTGTTTTCTTTGGGATTCTGTGTGTATTTCATAAATATGATATTCATACTGATATGCATTCCGTATTGTCCTAAATCATGTTGTCGTAAAAGAGTGTCCTTTACAAAACTACCCGAACAAACATTACGTGGGAGCACTTGAAGTGTTCTTCCTAAAATTTGATTTTAGATAGATGATTTCTCTAACAAACAAAACAATATGACTCCATCCATTAAATACGCGCCGTGGCACCGATTTGCCGACTGGTCTGACAATGGCAATTTCCTCCCTCCAGAAGTCTTGGAGAAGGTGAACGAAGAAGCCTTCAAAAAGGCGTTCCCGAAAAGAGAAGCCCTAAACGATGAGATCCGGGAAACAACCGGAGCCGACCTGAAGAAGACGCTAAAGGGACATCAGGGGAAACAGAAGATGGATACTCGGAATTGGAGAATATGGGCCGCTTCTATGAAAGAGTCAAGGCAGGAGAACGTCTACTTCATCGCTGGACTACCCCTACAGTATTGGTCCTTTGGGGGGACTCCTGCGCAAGCGGGATACTCATTTGGCTGCGAGGTTCCCGAACTCTGGAGGTTCCCAAATCATTCAGGGTTAAAGGCTCTCTATTCTCAGAAATTGGGAAGAGACGGAATCGCGCCTTTTGAGTGGCTAACCGAAGAAACCGCCGAAACCTTTCAACTCCTGGAGGGTCTTCCAACATTTTCGGAGTGGAAAAAGAAGGATCCGAAGTGGAGGACGAGAAACAAACTGGCACAGCACCAAAAGTATGTCCGGTTCCTCCGGAAGAAAGAGCAGGAGATGATCGATGGTAAGGACCCGTAAAAATTTGATGTTCACGTAGAGAAGTTTACAGTAGATAAGAAGGCTGTGAGCAGTCATCTTATCTATCTGCCATGATGCCCGAGTGGTCTAAGGGAAGGGGTCAATGCCCCCTTGGTCTGATCGGCTTGACACAGGATACCTCTGGAACTATGATTGAGTATGACTGATCACCATACTGCGGTCATTTGGAAGGGGGAGCGTGGTAAATACGTGCTCAGGTTTAAAAAAGAGTCTTATAGGGAAGAGACTTACCTGGGTCTGAATGTGGATGGTCGTGAAGTTAAATTAACTTCGCGGGTTCGAACCCCGCTCATGGCACTTACACCGTATCCTCTTAAGGGGATTTTTTTTGCAAAAAAAATCCATAAAATACTGAGCATTACACCTTCATCTACGAAACACTGGTTGGCAATCTGAATAGTCTATCTCTATACTTTTTGTTTCAGTTGGACTCTTTGTCCCCGTAGAAACTCCCAAGAATAGAACCGTTGCAACTATGGGGATGATTGGCAAAAGAACCATCCAAGGAATCTCTCTTTCAAAAGAGTCATATTTCAAATCTAGATTTTCTTGCTTCAATTTTTGGATCTCAGCTTCAAGCTCTTTTTCTTTCGCATACGCAACCCTGTTCGCTTGTTGAACACCTAGATCGTATTCACCGGAAATACGTGGGAGCATCTCGAGCGCCCTGAGTTCGTTGATCACTGAAACACAGGGGAATACATCCCCATCCCTCTCTTTCGAACTACGACCAAACCATCCAGTCGTCTCCCTTTGCCCCAGTGAATGTCCACCCCAGTTACGGAACATCAGAAGATCTTTCTTTTCTTTTTCAAATCTTTCCACCCAGTACCAAGCCCTCTTTTTTGGTTCATCTGAAGCATGTATACAACCCAGATGATCCAAGGGTTTTTCAAATGGATGCGTCCAATCTTTCAGAGGATGAAAACTATCCTTTGACTTGTAGAAGAAGTCAAGGAACACTTCAGAATTTCTACACAACCAAGCAGGTGCGGCGGCCCAATATTCTTTGGAGGGTGGGGCGACCTTGTGATGGGTATTGGACTGGATGAAAAGAAGATATGTGATGAACTCATACCACGAAACATCATTCCAATCCGACTTAACCATATATCTCGTCATTTCGAGAAGACATTTGTTGAAAAGTCCCTTTTTCTTTCCTCTTGCTTCTTTCTGGTGAGATTGAAGCATAAACGGGTGACTGTAATTCTTATCACGAAGAAGTTGGAGCCAATTGAAAACAGGTGAGGGACCAAAACTAACTTCACCAGCATCAATCTCCCGATTCATCTCAAAGATCAGTATCTTGATGATATCATAGATACCGACCCCTTCTTCTTCCGAAACATCAGAGATCGCAAGGACCAGAGCGTCATGAAACTCGGTCGTGATTGTTCCTTGAACCATTTCCAAGATTTTTTTTAGTAAGTAAAGGATTGGGAACATCAAATTTGCTATTAAGCAGAACCTCTCATTGTTGTATCCTCTGTTTTATCCTCTGTTTCAAGTGGAGTCCATGTATCTAGTTTTTTATTGACTAGTACAATGAATAAGATAATATTATTCATAATAAACCATACTCTTATCAAAATAACCTCCTTGAACAATAGTCTTCATCATTTTATTTCTGGTTCTATTTCTTTTCGTATTCTGAGTTTTATTTGTGTACCTATCACCAAAAAAATCAAAATTAAAATTACAAAAGACAAGGTTTCTCCCAGCTACTTACCATACTTCTAGGAGAGGAGTTGATTGTAGATTTCTTCTGGGAATTTTGATCCGGGTTCTCCTGGGATATATTGACAAACCGTTACATATGTTTGCATTGTCATTAAATCCGCGTTGACCTTCTCCTGGCATCCCAGTTTCATCCCAGGACGAAGCCTTATTCCTGTTTCTTCGTTTCCAATGAAAGGATCGTAGAGTCCTCCGGTGGATACATACGTGTATTTTCCGGGTCCCCCAGACCAATCAATTAGACCACATTCGCAGACCTTTGAGCAAGACATCCTTTATTTATTATTTATTATTTAAATAAATAAATCAAATTTACAAAAAAAAGGTACACATCCTCCTGCAAAGCCTGCGATTCAATCCTCTCACTATAAGACACTTGCAAATGTCTCACACCGTTCGTCAAAGACTACTAAGTCCGTTCAAGGAAATTAGCACCCGGAGTTCACTCCCCGGTTTTCCACAGGTAGGTATTGTTTGCTCGGAATACACTTTGGTCTCCTCACATATCAGTTGCAGACGAAATATGTTGGCACCATAATTTCATCCACCCGGTTAGATTGACCTGATTGTTAATACAGGAAACAATATTAAGGCCACAAGCTACACGGACCCGTGTCACAGAAGGTAGAAGACGCATCCAGACTTCTAACCAACTGTCGCGCCTTTAATACAGGCGTCTCACCCTTTTAGTGACATCGCATCCCTCTGCAAAGCATTAACAGGATCTATGGGTTATTGCGAATTGTCTTTTATCAGTTCAGGACTCACCTGTCGAACCGAGCAGACGGTAAACCGGATAGGCCACTATCACGGATTAAGTTTCTTTCTGTGTGAAGGCGCCCGAAGGCTACATAACATCTATCTCCATGTATCAAAACTAATGAATACGCGGAGGGAAGGAAGAGGCTCACAAAACTGCGAGAGGGGGGAGGGGTGTGTTTACTACTCTCCAAAAGATACATCAGAATCAAATTTAGGTAAGAATAAGGATACACTCATAACCTGTCCTTAACCTAAATTTGATTCCGTGAAAGGGAGTGCTACTAGGGAACCCTTACCCTCTGTTCTTTCACACTGATTTCACAGAAATCGGGTGTCTGTGCTTTGGCCTGGGGTTCTTTAAAGGGCGCTAGCTATGTTGGCGAGGTCCTTGGGCGCCCGGCCTTAAACGGATCGGAGATGTGGGGTGTCTAGCCACGGCCCCGAAGTAAGTTAAGAATGCAACCTGCTAATGAGATCCTATCCTCTACCTAGGTAGGGGCGTTGCCCATATTGCCAGCGTGGTATGGGAATGGAGGATCCGACTTACGACCTTCACATTAAATCAGAGAATGAACTCTGGGGCTAAGGTTCTCGGCGAACTGAATCGCAGGCGTTTGTGAGGGATTACATCTCTTTTTTTTTATCGGCTGTCTCAAGAATACAAATTTGATTCTCTGTTCAGTTTATTCTCCCAAACAAATACTGAGCACAATGCAGGTCTTCCTTCACAAGGGTTCGTGGCGCACTTTTCGACTCGTCCTTCTCAGGAAAGAATGCGCGATAAGATGGGACCCAAACATCATCGGGAAGATCTTCAAGATCCTCCAAGGTGAGGAGATCAGGGAGAGGTTTCTCTCCGCCTTCCCACCTTTGAGAGCAGACGAGAAACTCGACCTTTCTCTGGATGAGATAATCAATCCTCTTGAGATCATGGAAGAGAAGTCTCACCAGATGGGGTGCCATCCCGGGAGACTCACCCTTGATCCGGAACGATACAACATGGCCTGGTCCGAAAAACGGAACGGGAATCCAGGGTATGGCTATCCTCAGGGTCCTTATGGGACACCCCCTCATATGGTGGCTGGATTCTTATACGCTCCGACCACGGGAAAACATCGCCTATTGGATGTCAGCGGAGACATTGAATATCCCCAACGTGAGGAACTCGCAGAAGACTTCTACCAGCAAAGGGATCTTCCTTGGGGTCTCCAAGATATGTACTTCTTGGGTGGTCTGCCTTTAGAGTATTGGTGTAACGGGGATTCTATGGGGATGAAGGTTCGCTGGAACCCACCTTGTTCCGAAAATTTTCAATGGCTTGGTACGGCATTTCGTGCCCAGACTGATGAAGAAGTGGGCGAAGGTGATGACTGGGTCACGACAATGCCGACAGAGTGTTGTCGTACTTACTGCTTCTCAAGGATGTGGTATCTTCCCGCCGAGAGGGAGTGGTTGACCCTAGGTGGCGGAGCCCAACAAGGGGGCGAATTCGTAGAGATTTACGATAGAAGACCGCGAACAGTGTGCGGGAACGAATGGTGGACAACGGCCCAAGCGGAGAATGCCTTCACTGGGGAGGATAACGACGGACAGGACCTCATTCACAATGTATATATCAGGTATATACAGAAGATTGAAGACTTTGATGAGGCTGCTAAGTGTGAAGGTGAGGAGATTCAGGGGTTATCATTTGATGAATACTGCTCGTGGATTTCACAGAATTCTCCTCCTCCCTCCAACCTGTTGACAATCGGTGGGTATGTTTAAAACCAATAAAAAAGAAAGACAAAAAAAAGGCGTTCATTTTTTTATTGGAGTTCTTAAGAATACAAATTTGATGTTCCTAATAGAGATGCTCACATAAATACAAGACCACCAATACTATCAACCCTTTCACAATGGGTGAACATCCGGTCTATCTTCATAAAGGAGCGTGGCTTCAGTTCAAAATCTTCCTCGCTCTTCACCTGAAAGGATACGCGAAAAGGTGGGACTCACACCTCAGTCAGAAGATCTTCATGATCCTACAGAGGGAAGAACTTAGGGAAAGATATCTTTCGGGATTCCCACCCCTTCTCCCTTCAGAGAAGCTTGACCTCGCCTTGGACGACATCATAGATCCCCTTGAGACCTTGGAAGAATTGAGTGGACCCGTCCCCCATGAAAAATCGGGCTGGAGGCAGGCTCACATGGAGAATTATCATCCAGGGAGGCTCACACTGAACCCGGACGCATATCACCACGCTTATACCGAGTCGATGGGTATAGGGAAGGGCCACGTCTGTAAAGTTCTTGAGATGGGATGGACCAATCTGCACGGTGGGAGCTACTGTGAGGGATACAGGTGTCCCCCTAGAGAAGGAGATCCTTACCCAGGGAAACATCGTCTATTAGATCGTCCCGAATACTGGACAAAAGATCCCTCAAAGGTAGCGTCCAGGGCCTGGGCTGGGCTGCAGGACACGTATTTTCTGGGTGGTCTTCCGCTGATTTTCTGGGAGCGGTCGGGGCGATTTTCATCAATGGGGATGAGGGTGGCTACTGAAGAGTTCTGCCAACCGTTCGACCCATCAAACTATCTCACCGTTCATATTGCGGATTTTCAGAGGGGGAGGGTAGCTGGCTTCCAGTGGAGGAGTTCCAAGGAGTTGCAGGAGTATGAGAGGATGTGGTATCTTCCCACAGAAGGGGAATACTGGCCACTGGAATCCGGTGAGTTACGACTAGGCGGACCATCTGACCGAATCCCCCGAACATATCGGTCCGGATCTCAGCCATGGATTGACAAACAAGCTGGGGAGAACCACGGGTCCAACGATGCGTATATCAATCATATACAACGGATAGAGGATGTTGATGTGGCGGTTGCGGATTACCTTCGCCCACGTGAGAAAGTTCAGCCGAAAACTTTGGGAGATTGGTCTTCTTCTTAGTTGTTCGGCAGTTAAATACATAATAGAAAAATACAAAAATACAAAAACAATAAAAAAGAGAAAGACAAAAAACGATGCTTTTTTTTAAGAAAGATAAAATTTGATCGTTGAGGGTTGAACTCAATCAAAGCCTAACATGACACCTTACGTGATACCTTACATTATGTGGGAGACAACCGATGAACTATACAATGGACTATACAATGAACCACTCTATCCATACAAAGAACTATCCGAGGGATACTCTTCTTCTTCCGAAGAATCTACAGATGAAGAAGAATCTTCGGAAGAAGAAGAATACTCCTCTGATGAAGAGTACTCTTCAGAAGAAGAATCTACAGATGAAGAATACTCTTCGGATGAAGAATCTACAGATGAAGAGTACTCTACGGATGAAGAATACTCTACGGATGAAGAAACGACAGATGATGAGCGCTACAATTAATCCAAGGCATTTCAAAGGTATCAACACTTTATTCTAATTTTTTTCAATTCTACAAGTATATACCGAATGAGTTCTATTCATATAACAAGGGGTGCGTGGACAAAAATGTCTCAAATTATTGGGTACACAAAGAATAAATATGGTTTTTTATATTCGGCATCTTCCGGTGGATGCAATGGTTTCAATTTTGAATTGAATCTCTTAGACAAAAAAAGATATCAAGATATTTCTCATCAGAAGTTTCACACTGTTCTGAAAGAAAAGAATACAAAAGTGTATGTTGATCCCGTTAGTGAGATGTTTCTTTTAGGAACTACTATCGATTATGTTTCACAGGATTATTCTAACGGTGAGTTTGAAAGCCGATTTAAGTTTATCATTAACAAAGATACGATGACCAGTTGTGGGTGTGGAATATCCTTCAGTCCTAAGTATTAGAACCTTCACAAACATGATTGCTCACGAATCCCGAATAATATCCGAACAGATAAATGGCGGGATAAGTAAAGAGAAGGAAATAGGGAAGACAGCCTTTACAATACCTTTCTGTGACACCGAAACAATTACAGATTCGTTTAAGTCCGCTCACTGTTCTCTCTGTTTCCAAAAGACCGTGCCTTTGTCCGTATTCAAGGAAATCTCTGTTCCCACTGTAAGACCACGGTTCAGATGGGGGATTTTCATTTTCATTATCTTCGGCTTTCGGCATCTACAATTCTATGTTTAATAATTCTGAATGAACTAAAAAATCAAATTTGATGCCCGTATGAAAAGAAAATAAACAAAAAACATCTAAAATGGATACTCAATCTATTAAATTGGCATATATCGGCATGGTTCTGATCGTTGCGATACTATGTATAGTGTACAATGTATCTGGTAATTGTTGTTCCTTAAGATCAAATAGAGTCGCACCGCAACCAGCGCCTCAACCAGCGCCTCAACCAGCGCCCCAACCCCCTCCTCTTCCGCTCTAAATAATCTATTGTATAGTATTCAATGAAGAAACTCATGTCTATCTTTCAGAGAGAAAAGAAAAAAGAGGCTAGAATAGAAGAACAGTCTATCATTCGAGATATGATATACTTCTTTTGTTATTAGATATTTAAACAGAGGGTGATATTCCTAATAAAGAATGGGGGAAACTCCAGAATATGGAAAACTATATTGTTTGAAAGAATCATTGAAGGGTGAGTGGATCACAAAGGCTATTTCTCAAATGAGTCAATTGTATTTTTATTCAGATACTTCAATCAAGGTTTCCCCAATTAAGACATATCAGGCCTCTATGTTGGGACAAGAATTATCTGATTTTTTGTATCGTTCCTATTTAGTCAGAGTTTACACGGGTAAATATGGGACATCATTAGACATAAAAAATATTGTCCTAGACAAATGTGGTGGTGATATTGTGAACAAGGTTTCCTTTACAGATGAATCCTATCGGACAATAAATATTATTTTAAATCATCCAATCTTTAATCAATGTTATACAGTTCAAGATTTCCTTGAAAGGATTCCCAGCATTCCAATTTTAAAATCATAATTTAACAGACTTCATTCAAGATATTACAGACGCAGCAAATGGAGAGCCCAATCAATGCTGCAGAAACGAGGACTACGTTGTCTTCATAATCACACTCACTGAACTCTCTTCTTTTATGAAAATGTTCCTCTACATACGAACAATTCCAGTTCCCACAGGAGTGGGCATTTGTGCAATTTACCTGACGTTGTAGGGGGTCTTTGTAATCGATAAATTGTTCAGATACTACGACAGAATGTGCATCGACTATCTGTCTATCAGCGTCGACTCCTTCATAGTAGTCGTAGATAAACCAAGCTAGCCAACCACTGACACCCACCAGTAGTGCAAAACAACCTAACAAACAGCTCCATGCTAAACAGGTGTTCATTTCGCTATCGCTATCTTTCTTTTTTTGAGCTGCTTCTGCGACACGCCGAGCTTTCTCTTCAGCTTCTCTTTTCAGTCTGTCCCTAGGTCTATTTCCCTTTCCGGGGCGAGGACTTCTGGGATCGTGTCCTCTTTCCAAATCGCTCTCCGAGTTCTGGGAGAGAGGGGCATGTTCTGAGTTTCCATCACCGGATGCAGAGCTCATTCTATTCTGTTGTATTGTATTCTTTTGTTAGTCTATTGTTTCATTGACGATGGATCAAATTTGATGTGTCCACACAGAAGACAAGTATATCCTATGATGCTTACACTAATGCTCGATATTATCTTTCAAATGCTCATGACAATAATTTACGTATTCCTTTCGGTTCTTTCTTCAATCTTTGTTAGGCTCCATACAAACGTAAACGATACTGTTGAATGTGGACCTGTGTCCTGTAATATCACTTTGTAAAGAGCCAGATTAGTCAAGCTTTTAGTATTTGTATTCATAGTTTTTTTATGTATTTAAAATTTGATGAATAAATATATAGAGTCTAGTATACCACAATTCTTATGTCAAAAAAAGATTATCTTTCTTCTCAATTAATCACATATTTGGGGAACAAGAGAAAACTCGTTCAATACATTGAAGAAGAAATCGTAACAATTCAACAATTCTTGGGAAGAAACCTAATTTCATTTGATGGATTTAGTGGTTCAGGAGTAGTTGCGCGAATGCTCAAATATCATTCCGATATACTCTGTGTAAATGATATGGAACCTTATTCTCACATTATCAATCAATGTTATCTTTCAAATCCCAGTGAGAAGAAACTTAAGGAGATTGAGGGATATATCAATGAACTCAACTCCATGGATTTCAATCACGAGGGTGTCATCTGTAAGAATTATTCACCTCAAGATACCAAGAATATTCAAAAAGATGAACGTGCCTTTTACACTCGGGAGAATGCTCTCACCATAGACACTATTCGTAGAAAAATAGATGACTATCCCTCTGAATACTTTCCATTCTTGATCTCTCCATTGCTCGTCAGAGCATCAATTCATACAAATACATCGGGTGTATTCAAGGGATTTCACAAAAAGAAAGGTGTGGGTCATTTTGGGGGGAAAGATGAGGTGAATACGGGTTCAAGGATTACAAAAAAATTGTTCTTAGATAAACCTATCTTTTCAGACCAAGAGCATCGTTGTAAGGTACTCCATTACAATATGGACATCAATGAACTCATTCAAGATACACCACATTTTGATGTTGCTTACTTAGATCCCCCCTACAATCAACATCCCTATGGGTCTAATTATTTCATGTTGAATACGATTCTAGAAAATAAAGAGAAAAGTGATTTAAGCAAAGTTTCGGGTATACCCAAAGATTGGCAAAAATCAAACTACAATTACAAGAAATCTGCGAAAGACTCTATGAAACATCTTCTAAAGAATATTCGAGCGAACTATATAATCCTTTCATACAATAATGAGGGGATTATCACTAAGAATGAACTAATCCATCTATTTGAAGAATTAGACCTTGACTACAGACTAAGAGAGATAGAATATCAAACATACCGAGGGTCTAGAAATCTAAAAGAAAGAAAGAACAAGGTTACAGAATATCTTTGGATTCTTCATCCTCTGTATGATGTAGAAGAACCCTATGTGTTGAAGGGATTTAATGAATGGTAAATTTGATATGAACTATTTGTTTGCATAACAAAATATTCAATTCCTTGACATTTGGAGATTTAACCGTAAGAGAGTAGAATCAGGTGTTAGTAATGGAATCTCAGAGTGAACTCCTTCGTCTTCGTCAGACAAGAGATGGAGGCGGTAAATCAATCAACAATGAAGAAGCGAAAAA
>CERI01094013.1_pt1 | contig 14661 bp, 13 predicted proteins | sample 350261 | NCBI WGS metagenome assembly CERI01 (sample SAMEA2620979, study PRJEB7988) | marine metagenome | isolation source: saline water (ENVO:00002010), including
TACAAGGAGTACATAGACATTACCGAACAAACTGAGCACAGTATTGACAAATTCGACGAATTAGTCAATACTTTCAATCTTGATGTATTGAAAAAAAATAAAATTCAGTTGTATCCATACGCCCATAAGGGTAAGAACATTTATATTGTGATTGATGGAGCACACAGGTTGGCAATTTATACAAAGAATTATGAAATGAATTTAGAAAATAAGTTTTACGAATTAGTAAACAAAGGTATATAAGGTAAATGAAAATTTATTTTGATGGTCGTTCAGACGGCTTGGGAAACAGAATTATTGAAATAATTTTTTTAGAGTATGTATCATCAATGAAAAATATTTCTATAAATTATCTATGGAATAACCACCAAAGAAGATTAGACAGGTCTTATCCCGTTATGATTAAATCAAAAAATGTAAATATTATTAATAATGTCTCTAAAAAGGGTAATTTTAGGGAACATTTTCAATTTCAAGAATTGTTTAGCTCAATGAATCAAACAGACTGGGTAAAATATTCAAAATTTATTCAGCCCACATTTCCTATTCCTATGGAAAAAGAGAAGTTTACTTCAATTCATTTGAGGGGAGGAGATAGAGTACTCAACTTAGATAAAAACTTTATTAAAAAATATTTAGCTATAGAAAAAGATCAATTTTCCATAACTAACTTTGAATTTAATCGTATTAAAAAAAAATCACTTAAGTATATAAATAAAATGCAACCAGAGAATATTTTTATTTGTTCAGATATAGAAGATGAAAAAGGAATGTACTTGAACAAATTAAATTTTAAATACAATTTAAAAAATATAGGATTTGATGAAAAGATACCACCTATCTATACAGATTTTTTTAATTTAGCATTTTCAAAGGAGATAATAATGGTTTCAAAGTACTCTTCATTTGCTGCAATGGCTTCATTAGTGGGTCAGACTAAAATGATGGTATGCGGTGGGATTGAAATTAACAAAAATTACAGTGCGTATGTAGAAAATTTTAATTAACCCAAAGTAACAATATTCATTTAACTTTATCAATTGTTTATTATTAAATAAGTGAACATTCTAATTTCTATTATTGTTTTTAATTATTGTAAATATCTTGGTCGATCAATAATCAATTCAATCCAAAACAAGGAAAATTTTACAGAAATATCAGATATTAAAATTAAATATTTCTACCCTCTAGTTCCTATTTTTATAATTGGAAATTTTGTTCTAGTGATTAATTTCCTAGCTCCTCTTAAATATATTGGGATTCCTATTTTGTTAGCAGGTAGTTTTATGATATTTTACGATCTTAAAAAAAATAGAATCCAAAAATTCCAAAAAATCCTTTTAATTGAGGATGTTCTTGTTCCAGGTATTTTAGGTATTTCTACATATGGTGCTTGGCTCGGTTGGGACACAGGGCTATATCATTTGCCTCATCAGCTAATGCTGAGAGAACAAACAATAGTATTTGGTGCAACTAACTTAAATCTCTGGTTTGGATGGTCTGGGTTGCTTGAATATGTTTCATCATTATTTTGGCTTAATGATAACTGGATTGCAATTCGATTAATTGAAATTGTTTTCTTCACGACGTTTTTTAATATTGTTTTTTATTTCATATCCCAGAACAAAAATAAATTTTATCAATTTTCTGGAATAGCAATACTGGTATTTGGATTTTTGGACAATTTCGGTTACAAAGGTGGGGGCAATGGCTTTTACCAATTTTTGACAGTCGGTAAATACGATGCTGCAGTAGGTTTAATGTTCTATTTAATTACATTATTAATAATTAATGAATTTATTAAGGATAAATATGAAACTCAAGATTTTTACTCAATACTCCTTCTTTCCCTTTTTACAGTTCAAATAAAGCAGACTGGTGCATACCTTTTATTCCTCTTGTTACCTTATCTTATAATCCTCTTACAAAGGAATAAAATGTCTTTCTTAAGTATTTTATTGAAAATAAAGTTTCACATCATAATATTGATGATTTGGCTAATTAAAAATATCATCATATCAAGTTGCCTTTTCTTTCCTATAGAACAAACATGCCTTCCTTTTCTATCTTGGCATGAAACGGTTCAGATTGATTTTATCCAAAATACTATGAGGGGTTTACCTGTGACGCTCAATTCAAATTTAAGCATACTACAACAAGCTACAGACTGGTTTAACTGGTCTAAAAATGATCAATTCATCATTAACTTTCCCATAACTCTTGGAATTTTAGTTTTAGTATTCTTTGCTTTATTCAAAAAAAATAACATAAAAAAAACATCTTTAAAAAATGAAAATTATTATTTTGTTTTATTCCTAGTAATAAACTTTATAATTTGGTACATCTCAAATTATGGAAACATTCGCTATGGCTATGGACTGTGGGCTATATTAACTTCTTATATTGCTTTTTTGTTTAAAGATAGACAACCAAGGTACAATTCAAAAATATTCAAAAGAATTTTTGTAATTATTTTTATCCTTACTTTAATTCAACTACCAAGAGGATATTCATACAATTCAATGATCTCTGAAAATTTTACCTCAACTGCTATTGAAATAACAAAAGATAAAGGTATGTATTTTGAGAGCAAATATGGTTGGGGGGTTTATCCGGATAATATATTATGTTGGGATGAGTACGATTGCAAAGTCATAGATAAGGATGTAGAACCATTTAAATATCTACATACTATTATTTATTATCCTGATGGTATAGCTTCTGATTAGCAAAACTTACAGATTTATTAAGTGGCTAACCTATTACAAAAAGTTTTTAAAAATTAACTTTAAGGTTATAACTGCTGCTTACCAAAGTATGTTTAACTTCAAACCCAGTTGATCATCAAAATAATTTTTTCAAAAACTTTTTTACAGCTTTTAGAGGTAAATAAATAGCTCTTTTGTATTTCGTATATTTATACCTATAAAGAGAGTGGTCTTTTGACAGAGCAATAATTTTGGCTTTATTATGATTGGATTCATTCAAATTATTTTCATCAAAACAGTAGTGTTCATCCAAAATTTTTGTTGGTCGAGTTTCACTTAAATAAAAGTTTAAATGACTCTCATCATGCCAAATTGGTATACATTTGTTATTAATATCGGTTTGAATATTCTTTTCTAAAGTCGATGAAAGTTTTAAGAACTCTTTACTTTCACCTCCAAAAAAACCTCCAGCAAAATAATTTTTAAGTTGTGAAGTGTCTTTAATATAAGCAGTTGAATTACTATCTTTACAAACTGGGAATTCAGTTTTTTCAGAGTCAACATATCCAGGATGTTTAGTTGAGATTATGCTACCAAGAATTTCATTCCCTATGGGAGAATTAATTTTCATATCTACGTCCATATAGAAAATATAATCATAATTTAAAAGAGAATCCTCAATAGATGATATGTATTGAAATCTTTTCAATGTGACTAAAGGCCAAGGTTCATGAATTATTTTATGAATAGAAATGTTTTTACTTATCTTTTTTTTACTTATGTATTTATTTGTAAATAAATGAATGTGGACGTTTTCGGTACTAAGAAAATGAGAAAAAATTTCTTTTTCTAACCTATAAAAAAAGTCTGTGTATTTATTTGTAGCGATAAGGCAAATTGCAATTTTCATAGATTTTATTAATTACTAAAAATAATAAAACATATTGTATGTATTGTAAGCTTGGTAGAAAAAAATATGATAGAAATTAAGCTAACGGATATACCTGTTCATTACATAAACTTAACAGAGCACAAAGATAAAAATGAAAAAGTTTTGAGCTTGTTAACTAATTTAGGATTTAATAATATCTCAAGACATGAAGGTGAAATCCACGAAAAATCAAATGTTGGTTGCTCGAGAGCCCACTATAAAGCTCTAGAGCAGCTTGAAGCACCTTTTATTTTATTTGAAGATGATATAGTAGAGAAAAAATTTATAAACAAAGTAAATTTTCCAGAAAATGCTGATGCAGTATATTTGGGAACTTCATCGTGGGGAAGATTTAATTCAAATTCTGGGCCATTCCTTAAGTATAAAAAAATTAATAATGACCTCTATAGAATCTATAATATGCTTTCTGGTCATGCCATCTTATATTTAAATGATCACTATAAAGAAATGTGTGAAAAGATAGCTTATTTTTTTGGTTATGTGCTCGAAGATAGCCATCAAGATATTGGATATGCCGAGATCCAAAAATATTTTTCTGTTTATTGTCTCAATGATCCACTTTTTCTGCAAACAAGTAATCCAAAAGCAACAAATAAAATGCTAACTGAATACCCAATTGAGCAAATAACAAGTGATGAATTTTTTAACCCAATAGACATCTGAAGAAAATATATTGTACCTGTTGAAAAGTAATTATAATTTTTAATTCTTTCCAAGTTCTAAACAGAACTGAAGGTACTCATTTATTTAATACCAAGGCTATCTAAATAAATTGCTAAAACAAAAACATGCAAAATCTGACTAACTTTGCAGGCTAGAATATGTACATGAAAAAAAATATTTTTAAAATAGTGAAAAAAATATTTCATAAATTTTGCTATATTTTAGAAAAAGATATGCCTACAAAATATCTCGGTACCACATATGGTGGATGGCATATTCTTGATAAAGATTTAAACGATAATCTATGTGTGGTTTCAGCTGGAGTGGGCGAGGATATATCCTTTGATGTTGAAATCTTAAGTAACTTTAATGCGAAAGTGTATTTTATTGACCCAACTCCAAGGGCAATTCATCATATTGAAAGCGTTATTAATAACTTGGGTAATAGAAAAACTAGAGAGTATGATGAAAAGTCTGGAATTCAAGTTGTTGAGTCATATGAATTAAGTGACATCAAAGCAAGTGATTTTGAGCTCATTGATAAAGCTTTGTTCAATAAATCAAATATGAATGTTAGATTTTTTGAACCAAAATCAAAAAAATTTGTTAGTCACAGTATTTCTAATTTTCAGAATGGTTATAGGAATGATACAAAATATATTAATGTTTCGACAATAACCCTAGAAGATATTGTAATTTTTTATAAAACAGATCAAATTGATATTTTAAAGCTAGATATTGAGGGTGCTGAGAACCAAGTAATACACAACTTCCTTAGAAGTAAAATTTATCCAAAACAAATTCTTGTAGAATTTGACGAGCTTTCTACACCTTTCATAACCCCGCTTATAAAGTCTTTATTGGTGATAATAAATCTAAAAATAAATAAATATGATTTAGTCAAAACTGACAGTTTTCCTAATTTTTTATTTGTAAAAAAGTAGAAAATGTTCTATTGAATTTTGATTTAAATTAAAAATTTAGAACTAACATTTAGAATATATAAGTTATATGTAAATACAAATTTTTTATTGTCAAGGATTTAGAGAGGAGAAGCAGTACGTCACTGCTTAATATTAAAAATGTGCGGTGTATATTTTACAAATAGAAATGAATCAGCGAAGTCTGATAAAAATTTCCTACTTCGAGGTCCTGATTGCTTTAATCAAGTTGAATCTGAAGGAATTAACATGTGCCATTCTCTATTAAGCCTAACTGGAGAATTTACAAAACAGCCAATTGAGCAAAGTGACGTCAAGTTAATATTCAATGGACAAATATATAATTATGATAATCAAGCATATAGTTCAGATTCATATTTTGTATTGAATGAGTATTTGACAAAAGATTTAAACTTTTGGGAGAATTTAGATGGCGAATATGCAGTTGTTATACACGATAAAAAGAAAGAAGTTGTTGTATTTGCAACAGACATCTTTGGAACAAAGCCATTATTTTACTGTATCGATAATGGTAAAATATCAATCTCATCTTTAACCTCAACGCTAAAGATGAATAATCATAAAAATATAATAAAGTGCTCTCCTAATACACTATATACTTTCAATCTATCAACAAATGAACTAACCATACAAAGCAATTATTTCAAATTCAAATTGGATCAATACAAAACCAATTTTGATGATTGGAATGATAAATTCATAGAAAGTATAAAAAAGAGGTTTGGTGAACTTAGGCATGAAATAATTCTTCCACTAAGCAGTGGACACGATAGTGGAGCAATTGCATGTGCGTTTGAATTGTTAGACATAAAATATTATTCATATTCTATCTTTAAAGGTGAGCATAAAAAGATCTTAACTAGTAGGCTGATCAAGAGATTGGCCACATCACCATCAAAATCTCGGATAAGAAAAGACTTACAAAATGCAAACATTAGAGATGAAGTTTTAAATCATATAAAAAATAATTCTGATCCATTTTTTTATGGTCCAGCTATTGATAGTCTATCGATCAATGGAATTGAAGACCCTGGGGCAATAGGTCTCTCATATATATTGAATAAAGCAAAAAAAATGAGTAATAAAATCAAAATTGTTGCTTCAGGGCAAGGGGGAGATGAAATTTACTCTAATAATCAAAACTATACATTTGACAAACCAAATCCACAATGTTTTACAAATAACTTGGAAGACATTTTTCCCTGGCAGAATTTCTTTTATGGCGCACAGATGAGCTATTTATCGAAAGAAGAATCAATCGGCGGTAGTCATGGTCTTGAAACAAGATATCCATTCCTGGATAAAGAATTAGTCCAAGAATATCTGAGCCTTTCGCCAGATATCAAAAATAAATTTTATAAATCACCTATAACAAATTTTTTAAAAATTAATGGATATCCATATAGAAATGATGAGGTTAAATCTGGATTCAATCCATAAAGTTTTATTTAAATTTTGTGCCTTTAGAATTTCTTTCGAAGAGTTTAACAATTTCAAATCTAACCCAGTGAATAGAGAGTTTTTTTTATTAAATTGATAATTAATTTAATAATACCAGGATTGACTTGTACCCAATGACCATAAATCAACTCTTTAGCGTTGAATTCATATTTATAGCCAAACCAAGAATGTGAGCTTGGGGAAACAATTTTTCCTCTTCCATTCTGTAAAAATGCTCCCCACCAGCTGAAAGAACTATTAGCAATTATTCCACCATTGCATTTAGACATAACAAAAAGTTCTAAGCCCTCTTTATTTGTGATTTTCACATCCTCGCTATATAAATCCTCGAAAAATATTAACTTATTCGATAACTCTAAATTGTTCTTACACCAAGTAACATCATCGCTAAATACTAAAAATTTTGTTGTATCTGGAAAAAGCCCTGCCGATTTCTTGTAATAAGATTTATCTAAGTTATAGTGATATTCTTTCTTAGATAGATAGTCACCTCTTCTAATGTGAATAAACGTATAGTTCTTAGGGTTAATGTGTTCATCCATGAGTATTTTCTCTGCAACTAATGTCACAGCTTCATTAAATTGGAAATCCTTCTGAATAAGATCTGTGACTGGTTCTATAAACCTATAACTTTGAAAATACCCGTGAAGATTGACATTCTTAAAAAGATTATTGTAAGATTCATGAAATTCAATGTCATTAGTAACCTTTTCGTTTATAAAGTTATCAAAGTTTGAAATTCCATAGTTTTTAGCTTTATCGATGCTGTTCAATCTAAATGTATCTTGTAATGTATAATGTTTAAAATTAACTTTTTCAGGATCTGGAATTAAAAAGTTGTAACCATTACTTACTGCTATCGAAATAAGCGCTGCGTATTGGAACATTTGATTACCAAGCCTACCTAAATCACCTAGTGAGTTAAAAGAAACAGTGTTCATTTCAAATACTTCCTTGCTGTTATTCACTATTTAGTCACATAAAGTTACGTAACACGTTTATTCTAATGTAAGCTATAAAGTAAGAAATAATTCAGGAAAGCTTAAGTTAATAAATTTATTTTTTCAATTAAAGACATTTAAGAAGACTTCAGATAGGATTGCCAGAAAATTTATGTTTAAGTCAAAAAAGCAAAACTCAAAAATTTTGTATATGTTCATAACTCATGAAAAAAACTATTCTAACGTGCTTGATAGTTGTAAAGATTTAAATAAAAACTATGTCATTGTTGTTGGAGGGTCCAATAAAAATCTATATATTGAGAATTCAATTTTTTTAGATGTTGCAGATACTTATGATGGTTTGCCTGAAAAAGTTTATAGTGCCTTCAAGTTTATTTTTAACAATAGTGCTTTTGAAGAAATTACACATATCTGTAAGTTGGATGAAGATATGATTATTAAAAAAACCTTTTCTGAACGATTTCTAAAAAATATTAAATATGCTGGAAATGTTCAATATGTTGCAGGCAGAAGAGATTGGAGCAGAGATAAATTCCCTAAAAACTCCAAATTCTCCAATCAAGATTATGAAGGAATATTTATTCCTTGGTGCCAAGGGGGTTATGGGTATATTGTTTCTCGAGAAGCCTTTGCTAGTATTCAAAATCAAAAAATAGATTTTGAAAATGAGCCTTATGAAGATTTATTAGTTGCAAAGTTGTTCAATGCTAATAAAATCTACCCTTTCAACATCAAGAACCTTGAAAATTACATTTATTCTCCTAGTCATAAATCCTAAACAAACTTTTAAAAACTAAGTAAAATCTGATGGTGGATAAGTTTAAAAAAAGTATTAAAGAAGTTCTTTATGTCTCACGAGCTACTGGGGTGGGAAAGAAGAAACTAAGAATTTTATTATCAATTCTTTTATCAAATCTTGGAACTCTTGCTGATATTTTGATCATTCTAATATTTACTAACTTGCTAATAGGAGAAGTGACTGATATTAAGATACTAAATAGCATTATTAGCAATATCTATTACTTGCCGTTACTAGTTTTATTCAGATTTATTAATTCATTTTCACAAACAACGAACATCGTCAACCTTCAGCTGAGTATTGAAAAGAATATAAAAGTTCATTTATTGAAGGAGATTTTTAAAAAGGGAAACTATTCTATATCTGACTCCACATATTTAATTAATTCACTGAGCGGGCACATAGGATACTTTTATGGTGCTTTAAATGCTGTTTTAAATTCTACAATTCAAGTATTAGTTTATTCCTCATTCCTCTTTTATACAGATATAAATACAATTGGCTTATTTTTAGGTGGTATCACTGTTTTATTTTTTCCAATCAAAAAACTCCTTTCTCTTGCTAGGAGGTATATGCACGAGGCTTGGGAAAATGGTCAAAAAGCAGTTAAGGACATACAGTCAGTGATTGAAAATATTTTTATAATAAAGATTATGAATACGTCGGAAAAAGAAATTTTGAATTTCAAAAAACGAATTGAAAAGGTTCAATCTGCGAATCAAAAAAATCAAATTTATGGAACAATTAACTCTTTAATCCCCAACTTCACAACAGGTTTTACTATTTCAGTATTACTCATATTCTTCAATTTAGCTAAATCATTGACTCTTGATTTCTTAGGAGTAACTTTAAGAATGGTTCAAACAATTGGTTCACTTATAACTCATGTGAATATGATGATAAACTCTCATATTCACCTTGAAAAATTCATTGAAGTTGAAAATGATAAGTTAATAATCCCTAAGGATTATTTTAATGTAGAAAAAAGTGACAAAGTCATTAAGATTGAAAATCTGAATTTTAAGTATTTCAATTCTAAAGATAATATTTTTGACATGCTTAATATTGAGATACCTGGACAAAAACATGTTGTATTAACTGGACCCAATGGCTCTGGAAAAAGTACACTCCTTGGGTTAGCTTCAAAAGTTTACTATCCTCAATCAGGAACAATTACTCTTAACACGGAAAAAATAGGTTACGTTGGTGTAACACCTCTTATTTTTAAAACGACACTTCGGGAAAACCTTCTTTACGGCAACACAATAAATATTGACGATAATAAAATTGTCGACTTATTACATAAATTCGAACTTTACAATTCTTCAACATACGACCTTGAGCAGTTGGTTAGCAACAATACATTATCCTCAGGGCAAATGCAGAAAATTGGATTTATTAGAACACTACTGAATCAAAATGAACTACTTCTATTAGATGAATCCACATCTAATTTAGACATTCAGACCAAGAAACTAATATTTTCAATACTTAAAGATGAAAAAATATCTATCATTAATTCAACTCACAACTATGAAGACTTTGATTATGATATTCACCTGAGAATTATTTATAATGGTGAAAAAAGAGAAATTATTGAAATTTAGTAATCTTGGATTTTACAGTTCCAACAAACAGCTGAATCTTAAGTGACGAAATGGAAAGAAAAAAAATAACAGTTGTAACTTGTTCTATGAACAGGCATGACCATCTTAAAGAAGTTGTTGAATCAACGAACAATATAGACAATTTGCTTGAACATATACTCATTGATTTTTCTAGTGATGAAAGAATTGACAATAGCTTAATAGAAATTAATTCAAAATTGAAAATTATAACTGTAAAAAATGAGTCGACCTGGTGGTTAGCCCGAGCTTATAATGTAGCATTTTGGCTGGCAAAAGGAGATTTTATTCTTAAGCTTGATGCAGATACAGTCTTAAATTCCGAAGAAGTAAACAAGATTAACCTCAATCTTGTTGATGGTGTGGTTTTTGAACACCAAGGAGGAATGGGAAATTTTATTATTAAGAAAAATCTAATTGAGGAGGTCAATGGCTTTAATGAGTATATTTTCCATTGGGGCTACGACGATCGTGATTTAATTGAAAGAATATCATGTATAAAACCAAAATCAATCATTCTAGAAAATAGTAAAAAATTTATAACAATAAATGATCACCAAAATAGCAAAAGGTTCGGCCTTAAGCACAAGTATTTCCATTCATTGGCTTTAGCTTTTCATAAATCTAATAGATATGTTGCTCAGAATACTAACTGGAATAAATCTAAAGTTTTGTCTTATGCCAAGTTAGAAAAGGATACATTTGAGATTGCACATTTTTACAGTGTAATTCAGTTAAATAAATCTCTAACTTCAGAATTCAGGATAATATTTCTACAAACGTATTTGAATGAAAGATTAAAGACAAATTTCTTCACACAAAGAAAATCTTTTTTAAGGCTGATTCCAGCAAGATTTTTAAATTATTTTTTTAAAATATCAATTTATCCATTAAAAAATTAAAAAATAATGTCTTTTCAACCTATTTTACTTCTGAATATCCAATTTTTGTATGCATAGAAGCGCACAACTGTTGTAAGCACCGAAGAAAATATAAAAGCCGCACTATAAAAATCTAAATATCTAAACAAATAACTAGAAGAAATAAAGTCAAATAATCCAAACAATAAATTAATAAATAAATACTTAAAAAATGAACTAGTTTCCTTCCTGAATACAAAGTTTTTATGGAGAAAGTATCCTTGAAGTACTATATATAAAAGTGAATACCAAAATACGTAATTGTAGGGTAAAAGTAGATAGTCTGAAAATATATAAATAATTGATGTTCTAGTTATAAAGTTAGCCAAAGTTACTAACTGATATTTTGAAAATTCGAATATTGTTTTTTTACCTATGATATTTAACATTAATCTTCTAAAATAATAATGATTAATGAAGATAAATATATGTATACCTGTTTACAACGAAGAAGAAAATTTACCAAAATTTATACTTCAACTCAACAAATATATAGAAAATTTTCAGTATAAAGAAATTAATCTAGAAGTAATTTTTTACAATGATGGATCAAACGATAAATCTTTAGATATTTTAAATCGGACAAAATACACAATATTGAGTGAACTAAACAACAAAGGCTTAGGTTACGCAATCAATAAACTTTTTAGTTATTCCAAAGACACCAATGCTGATGGGGTTGTAAAACTTGATTGTGACGGACAAATGTACGTAAATGAAATAGATTTATTTCTTGATGTCATACTCGCCAAAGAAGTGGATTTAATCCAAGGAAATAGATTCAATGTTTCTAAAGATTTTAAGTTTGGATTAATTAAAAAAATAGGGATGCGCATTTTTTCTATAATTTTTAGAATAATCGGCGTTTCAGTGAACGACTCAACGAATGGTTATATTTATGTTTCAAAAAAATGGTTACAGGATTATAAAATTGTAAGTAATTACAATGCTGCGCAGCAAATATTGCTAGATACAAAGTTAAGAAATCTTACAATACAAGAAATAGATGTTCACATTACAAACAGAACAAGAGGGAAGTCATTTATTGGCATTAAATATCCAGTTAATGTTTTTGCATCGATGTTTGCATTGTCAGCATACAGAAAAACAACAAAACTAATAATTAAACCTGCTTTTTTTGTACTTCTTTCTGCCGTGATTTTGTTTTTAAATGATATTTTCTTATGGATAAGGGGCATAGAGGATAAAATAATTTCTAATAATGTTGTTCTTCTATTATTTTTTATTGGAATACAATTAATGTCAATTGGATTAATAATTGAGTTTTTAAAAAAACAAAAAATTATATAAGTTGCAAACCACTAAGAAACAATTATGAGATCAAACTTCTATAAAGCTTTATTTCCTTTTTTATTATCGTGGACAGTAAGTATTTATTTTCAATAGTCTGATAGCCATTTTTTGAGACTTCGTTATACGTTATTTCATCATTAATTATATTTAACACCAACTCTGCTATGTTTTCATTTTTTTTATAAGTGAAACCATTATTGTTATTGACCACAATATCACGTATATTGGATGTATTATTTGCAATAACAATACATCCATTTGCTAGAGCTTCGAGAACGACCTTCGGATTACCTTCAAAAATCGAAGACGATACAAAAATTTTATAGTCTTTATAAAGATTATTAAGTTCAAAAAAATCTAAAGTACCCAAAAAGTTAACCTTAACACCATGCTGCAGTGCTATTATTTCCAGCTTGTCTTTAAGGGAACCCTCTCCAACTATATCTATTTCTATATCTGTATTTTTTAAGCTTTTTATTAAATCTTCATAATTTTTTTGGGCTTCGAGTCTACCAACTGATAATATTTTTCTTTTGTAGCGCCTGGCATATGGATTCTCTACTGTTTGATACACCCAATTTGGAATAACTTCAATACTTCTGGGTACTTTTGATAGAGATGAAATCTTTTTTTTATCAGTTTCAGATGTACAAATAAAAATATCTGCTTGAGCCAGTGATATTTTTGTGAGATATTTATAAAAGTTAATAATATAATTTGGCTTTTTTTCTAAAACTTTAAATTGATGAATGTTGTAACCCGTTCTAACAATTAGGCTTGCTCCTAATAAAAATTTTAAAATTATCCCAATCCACGCTCCGTTAAGCTGATTCGTTTTAATAACAGAATTTAATGCAACATCCTTTTTAATGTATAAAGGCACGAAAAATGACTTAATTAAATTGATTGCATTAAATCTAGATTTTTTATATAAGTCGTAGATTGGTATGACTTCTGCATGAGAGAATCCTGAAAGAAATGTTTTATCTTGTTTGTCTCCATATGTTATAAAAGTGTATTTAACATCATACATCTGCTCAAGTTTCTGATAAAACAGCATTTCTCTTTCATAAATGCCGCTTTCATGCCAATTTTTTAAAGAAATACCATAAGTGAAAACAAGAATTACTCTCATTAGGTTAATATTAACTAGATAAATGATTTTACAATTTTGATATGAAAATTTTATTAATTCACAACAACTATAGAGAAATAGGTGGCGAAGATATAGCCGTAGATAATGAGATAAGGTTACTAAAAGAAAAACATGATGTAAGTGTTATTAAGTTTGATAACAACATTGAAAATATATTTGTACAAATATTCTATTTTCTCATTAACAAAAACTTAAAAAGCATACGGATATTAAAAGAGGAAATTATACGCTTCAATCCAGATTGTGTATACGTTCACAACACATGGTTCAAAGCTTCACTTGGCATTTTTAAAATTCTTAAAAAGTCAAATATTAATACAATTATTAAACTTCATAATTTCCGATATTCTTGTACTAGAAGTTTTAGGTCTACTTATCACCTTCATAATGATGAATTTTGTCTAAAGTGTGGCTATACGGAAAAAGGCATAGGGAATATAAATAAGTACTTTAAGGATTCTTATACCAAGTCATTACTGGTCACACATTATGGAAAAGAATACTTTAAAATACTGAAAGATCCGTTTTTTAAAATAGCTGTTCTAACAGATTTTCATAAAAAATATTTAGAAAATCTTGATTTCCAAAATAAAATATTCGTATTTCATAACTATTTAGAAATTAAGGACACAGTTAAAAAAGACATTGAAGATAACTACCTTGTTTATGCAGGACGTATATCCAGTGAAAAAGGCGTTCAAGAATTGATAAATTCTTTTACTAAATCAAAATTAAGTAACTTTAATCTTAAAATTATAGGTGAAGGACCATTGTCATTAGATTTAGATTCGTGCACAAATATTGAGTTCCTAGGACGATTAGAAAACGATAAAGTATTAAAACTAGTAGGTTTAAGTGCAGCAGTAGTTTCTGCAACAAAACTTTTTGAAGGGCAACCCAATTTGTTATGTGAAGCTTCAACTTTGGGCATTCCTTCAATATTCCCAAAATCTGGTGGGATAGAAGAATTTTTTCCTAAAGACTATATTCTTTCATTTGACCAATACAATTATGATGATTTAATTGACAAGTTAAATTTTTTACAAGATGAAATTCTAGCTAAAGAAATTGGGTTAAAAAATAAAGCTCATATTAAGGAAATTTTAAAAAAAGATTCAATGCATTATCAATTTGAAAAA
>CERI01117575.1_pt1 | contig 14653 bp, 16 predicted proteins | sample 350261 | NCBI WGS metagenome assembly CERI01 (sample SAMEA2620979, study PRJEB7988) | marine metagenome | isolation source: saline water (ENVO:00002010), including
TTACCAAATGTTGATAATATAGGACATAATATTCTTCATGCCAATAATATTTTTATAAATGATATTTTAAATAATCAGTATTTAACCCATAGTATGCAGAAAATGATTATTTTATCTAGTATTAAATTAGCTCAATGTGGCGATAATATGGGTTCATCTCTACTCGAGTTATATTATAATATTGTTGATTACTTTTTATAATTATGTTATCATTATATATTTATATTATGATAATATCTTCTTCATTAAAAAATATAAAAAATATTAATTTAATTAAAAAAAAAATTCCTTTAAGAATGATTACTAATCCATTACCAGGTGTAGATATAGGAATTCCACTTACTATTTTTCAACAAACATACTCGTCGTTACATTATGGTAGCACTTTTATAAATTTAAAAGGTATATTAATTCAGTATATAGTAGGTTTTTATGCATATGGGGGAGATAGATATTTAGATGCACAACTTTATCAACATTTGCCATTTAATTCTACCAAAACGGAACTATATGAATATATAAATGACAATTCTTCAAATATAGGATTTAGTTTATTTTTATCCAAGATATTAATTTTTTTTATATTATCTGATAATTTATTACTTTATTCTCCATTTTTAATCACTATAGAAACTATTCCATATTATAATGAAATTAAAAAAAATATAGGTGTTTTTAAACCTTTTTATATTGCAATATTATGGACAGCATCAGCAATTTTATTACCATCAATTATTAATGATCAAAATTATTCCATTTTGCTATATCCGTTAGATTATTTACCTTGTACATTAACTTTATTTGCGGCAAGTAATTTTGCTGATATTAAAGATATTGAAGAAGATAAAATAAATAAAATTGATACTCTTCCGGTAGTTTATGGAGAGATTAACTCCAAAATGATAAGTTTATTTTCTCTCTTTCTATCTTCCCTCATGATAGCTTTTAATCCCCATTTCATGGATTCCCAGAATGTTGCCTCTTTTTTAGAAGTTCAAAATGCTTTAATTTCAATTATTTCTTTAATTTAATAAACAGAACTTAAATATTAGGTTTATAGAAGTAAATAGATGGATATAAATATCAATTTAAAAACTATTTATGTACAACCATATCAGAGCGAGGATTATACATTTATTCATTTTGATTCATCATTTCTGCTTGGACAATTTATTAAAATTAACAATAAGCTATTATTTGACCATAAGTGTTGTAATGGTAAAGGTATTAAAATAAACAATATATCTAATGAAGAATTAAAATCGTTAAAAGATAAATTTTTAAAAAATATAAATAATAATTTTCATAATAAATATATAGGTGAGTGTTCAATTTGTTATGAAAATAAAATAATTAAAAATACGATATGTAATCATCAATTTTGTTATGAATGTTTAGGTTCATGGTTGAAAATTAAAAAAGAATGTCCTATGTGCCGTGCTTATTTAAATACATTGTAATAAATATAACCTATTCCATTATAAATTCTATAAAAATTGAAAATTAAATTACACATGTTTAAATAGTAAACATGTGTAATCCCAACGTTTCGATTGAGGATTTAGAGGATTTGATAAACAATAATGCTCTAAGTGAACAAAATGTAAATCAGGAATTAATTTATAAATTTTTGTTAAGTTTAAACGATTATGTTAATGAATTTATAAAAATAAATAAAATTTTGTCTGGAACTAATATGAGATTAATTATTAATAATTTAAAAAAGGTATTCCCAAAATACCTTCAAAAAACTGGTCGTAATCTTCGTACACAATTTAAAAAATCCACACTATTATTTTATTATAAAAAAATGCTTGCCAATGAATTAATTCAAGAAAATAAGTTTCTTGAATTAATGCTTATGAAAGCTCCTAGTCGAGATATTTCAGGAATAAATCAAATCACTATTTTAACTTCACCAAGACCAGATGGCCAAACGTTTAGTTGTAAACACGACTGTCATTATTGTCCGAATGAACCTGCACATGAAGGTAATAATTTTACTCCACAGCCCCGAAGCTATTTATATTCCGAACCAGCGGTTTTAAGAGCGAATCACAACAAGTTTAAACCTTTAGATCAAACATATGATAGATTACAACAACTTTTAATTTGTGGTCATAAATGTGATAAATTAGAATTTATTATTGAAGGTGGCACATTTACCGAGTATCCTAAACCATATTTGATTCGGTTCTTCCGAGATTTTATTTACACATGTAACGAATTTTATCAAATGGTTAGGTTTGACCCACATTCAAATAAATTAAGATCTAAAAAATCACTACAAGAAGAAATTATGATTAATAAAACTGCCACATGTAAAATTATTGGGATTTGTATTGAAACAAGACCTGATTCTATTTTATTAAATGATGAAGACGGTATTCCGTGGATTACAACTTTGTTAGATTGGGGAGTAACGCGGTTACAACTTGGAATGCAGCATATTGATAATTATATCCTTAAAAAAATTAATAGAGGCCATACAATAGAAATAGCTCAAAAGGCAATTGAGATATGTAAAAATAATTGCTTTAAAATAGATATACACATCATGCCCGATTTGCCATTTAGTTCTCCCCAAAAAGATAAAGATATGTTTTATGAATTATACAATTCACAACTTCTTAAACCTGATCAAATGAAAATTTATCCATGTGAAATTGTTCCTTGGACAAAAATTAAGGATTGGTATGAAAAGGGGACTTATAAACCATATGGGTCAGATAAAGCTATTATTCAAGACGTTTTAAATTATGCTATGGAAAATTGTCCTCATTGGATTAGATTACCCAGGGTAGTAAGAGACATACCTGATTTCTATATATCGGCTGGATTAAAATGTGGAAATATACGACAAAATATTGAGGAAAGTAAAAATTACAAAGGTAAAGATATTCGGTATAGAGAAATTGGCAGACATCCCGAATATGAACTAAAGCATAGTAAATTATATATTACTAAATATACCGCCTCCTATGGAACAGAATACTTTATTTCTGTAGAATCAAAAGATAGAAAAGCTTTATTTGGATTTTGTAGATTAAGAATTCCAAGTGAAAATTATAAAGAAAATATATCCTTCAATAAGACATTGTTTAAAAAAGGATTGATTAGAGAATTACATGTATATGGTTCATTAGTTGGAGTCGACCATTTATTTAAAAATATTAATGGTATACAACATAAAGGTATTGGTAAAAAATTAATTAAAAAAGCCGAAAATATTGCATTTTATAATCATTATTTGAATGGAGTGGTTATTATCTCTGGAATTGGAGTAAGAGGGTATTATGAAAAGTTAGGATATATTTTAGAAAATAATTATATGATTAAAAATTTTAATAAATTTAAGTACATTTGGTATTTAATTCTATTAATTATAATTTTTAATAATTTAAATATTAAATATTATATTTAATATATAGGATGTATAATATAAATCCATTACTCGAAAAAATTAAAAATTTATGGTTATCAATTGGGGAAAGATTTAATAAATATTTTAATTATGATGATGTTAAAGTTAAACTTCTAAATTTTACAACGAAACCTAAGCCCTTTAAAGAAGTAAATACATCTAAAAATAGTACTATTCCAAAAGAATCTTTTTCTGCTGCCGCATTAGCCGTGTTAGTTTTAGATCACGGTATAGAATTAATGAACTTTGCTAAAAATAAAGTTTCTCCTACACAAGAAACCATTTTACAGAAGGGATAATTTATTTTTTAACGCGTTTTACATTCTCTTTCACCAAAAAAAATATATTTCTACTGCTATCGAATCCGCTTAAATTATTGTTTTTATAGTGATTAAAATTATTTATTCTATTTTTTTTTTTAATAATAGGTCGTTTTTTAACCAAACGTGGAAGTACTGGATTTTTTTTTTTTTGTTCGGATTTATATTTTTTATTTTCATCACTTATATTAAAAATTTTCCTTTCTCTCCACAATTTATCATAGTGTCCATATTGAAAATTATTTCCATATACTATATTTTTGTGAAATTTCGCTTTTTCAAGTATTACTTTCCCATTATTATTAATATATTGAGAATCTGAATTTTGATAACCTATTATTTTTATTTTATCTAAAAAATTATATTTATTTGCTACCTCATACGCTAAGTGGGGACCAGTTACATGTAAAGTTGACGTTCCATAGGCTAGTTTTTGTACGTTCATATTTATATTTTCTATATATTTAAGCAAAAAGGGGTGTTTTTTAACTGAACTAAATAGTGCTATTTGTAATCCATGGTTTTTTTTTTCTTTGATTTTATATGTTTTATCCTTAATTATACAGAATTCTTTTGTGGTATCTATTATTTTATCTAAAGGCATTTTAAATATTTGAGATGCATCACTGTAAACACCGCCGTATTCATATATAACGCACAATCTCCATAAATCTGCTTTGTAAGCGGTAGGAATTAATTTATTATAACTATTTAGTACATTTTTTTTAAGATCTAAATTATTGTTACTAAATTCATTTTTTAAAAAATTTATGCAATCGTTGTCATTATAAAATTTTATTTTCCAACCTGGATTGTTTATTTCTGTATTTATATATAATTTATTTAATTTTGGATGTAGGAATGGAGCTGTCTTATAAATATATTTAGGTATAAGAGACATATATTAATTATATATATTTTATAATTATAAGTTTAAAATTGAATTTTATTAATTAGAAATAATATATTTATGATAGAATATATTTTTACAACAGGTAAATTTAATAATTTAAATAAATTAGAATTAAGATTATTACACGAATTAAAAAGAAAATGTAAATATTTAATTATTGGAACTTTAAATAACGAAAATTTACATAGTCTTAAGCATTATTGTCATGATGTATTTATTTTAGATAATAAAAATCCATTATTATCTATAAATTCTTATATCAAAGGTACTATTAAAAATATAGAAGTACCTAAATCCCAAAAAAATATACCAAAAAATATTATTTTTTATTTTCATAATTATAATAGTAAATTAATTTCCAGCCAATTTAAAAATACTTTTTATTGCCGTAAATTAATAGTTAAAAAAATTAAATTATTGCCTTATATACGCGAAATTATTGATGGAAATTTATATAAAATTAAAGTAGATTGGGTTGTAGGGTGGATGAATCCTAGCTTAATTTCTAGTTACAAAGGAAATATTCAACGGATAAGAGATCATAATGAATTATTATATTGTTTGAAATCTATTTATAAATATGCACCTTGGATAAATAAAATATTTATTATTTTAGGGGGAAACTCGGCACCACCCGTTTGGTATAAAAAATCTAATAAAATTAAATTAATTAGAGAAACCTTTTTTTATAACCCTATACAAAATAATTCAGAAACTAAAAAATTATATTATGCGAATATAAATGAATTATCTGAATATTTTATAGCTGGAGACGATGATTATTTATTAGGAAATTATATATATAAAAAACAATTTTTTAGAAATAATCTTCCCATACTTAATTCAGTTCATATGGATTATGATGGTAAAGCACATATACCTATACCATGGACAAAATCATCTTATATAAAGGCTATTAATGCAATGCCAGAAGAAAAATTTAAATTTTATAAAAATATGGGAACCAAAAGAGAAAATCCATGGATATTTATAAAAGAATTCTTCATTAATAATAAACTTGGCGTTCTTGGAAATAAAAAAAACCCAGACATTTGGATTTATGGTAGAAATTTAAATAACTATATTAATTTATTTTCTTATATAAAAAACTTCCACCCTCAATTTATATGTATTAATGACGATTTTGACAAAAAAAATAAATTTGTTTATAATCAACAAGTAAAAGATCTAAATAATTTTTATAAATCTTTTCTGCCTGGAAAATATCCATTTCAAAAATTTTAAATTATTGTTTCATAAAAAAATCGATTAATTTATGATCAATTCTTTTTTTTATATATTTAAGATCTTTTTCTGAAAATTTATTATTTATATTTTTATTTTTTTCTATTGCTTGTTCAATATTTTTCACTGGATCTCCGTGAGCTTTTGCTGGTTTTTGAATTATTTTTTCCAAATTAATTTTATTTAAAGTTATATTAAATTTGATTAATTTTTCTGATAAATAATTAAATCTATTAGGTAGTAATAAATTTGAATATGATATACATATTACGTTTTCAAAACGTGTAATTAATTTTAAATAGTTAAACAAATAAAATTTATGTAAATGAATTAAATCTCTAAAATAGTAACCATTGACTCTACATGGTTTATGTAATTGAAGTGGATTACCAGTATTTTTTTTCGAAGAAACCCTGATTATTTTATTTCTAGAATATATGTGATTTGGCATTCCTTCAACACCATAATTGTATTTAAATATACTATTTATCCATTGAAAAATATCTCTATACATGCAAATAAATAAAACATCTTTATTCTTTTTTATAAATTTAAAAATTTTTTTAAACTGAAAATTATGTTTCCAAAAAAATGTACTTCCTTCAGGACCTATAGATATTTTTTCATTACTAGAAGAATTTAATATTTTATGAATTAAATTAGTTCCTGAATTATAAGGACCCAGTATTTGAATTCTCGCCATAATATTAATACTTAGATTATAAAATTGAAAGAGATTTTATATTTATATAAAGTATTAGAATCAGAATGAATTGTATTGAATGTAATAAATCGATAAATAAAAATAAAAAGCATTTTATGTCATGCGATGGATTAGTATGTGGGTTGGTATGTTCTAGAAATCGAGTTATGAAAATTCAAAAAATGGATCCACTGATGAATAATCCTGAATATTGGAATAACATTAAAGCTGAAAATAATAAAATTAAAAAAAATAAAAGCAAGGATAATTTAGAGATTATAGGAATGCCATATGAGTCTATTAACTTAAATAAACCTATACCCTTTATTAAAGCATCGATTATACAAATTGATAATTATAAAGATGAAACTGAATATAATAATTCTAATTTAAATTTAAATTTAAATTTAAATAATAAGATAAGTGAAATTTTAGTGAAGGGGTCCATTATTATTTTAATAGGCTTATATCTTAAAAAACAATATTTTATTATAACTCCTATTATATCATTACGCTAGAGAAAAATATCCTATTTATTTTTTTTATTGAAATTTAAAGTTTAAATTATTTTGGCCAAAAATGAAATTTATCTATTTTTAGAAGAGCATCCCTCTCTATATATTTGCCGGGTAATCTATTTCCTTCTGAATCATGTGGCGACCAATCTCCTATATACATCCATGTGCTAGATAACAGAGTACCTGTAGGAATTAATCTCCATTTTTCAAGGGATATTGTTTTATATTTATTTAACCATTTCCATTGATCTTCGCCCAAATTTGCAATATCGCCCATATATTAAATACATATATACTAATTTTTAAGTTCATTATTTTTGTAAAAATTCGTAAAATATAAGTCAAATATGTCAATTATTACTTATCCTAAAAATAATATTTAATAACAAAATATTATTTTATTATATATTTATGATTCGATATATTATTTTTATACTATTTATTAATTTAGCTAATCCTTTGCATCCTATATTTATAAATAATAGATATAAAATGAATGATAACCTTTTATTAAATGCCGAAAAAAAATTAGCTAGGTATATCGGACATAAGTATTCTTTAGGGGTCAATTCCGGTGGAATGGCTCTTACTCTATCTTTAATCGCTATAAAAAATAAATATAATTTAACTAACAATCATCCTATTTTTACTAATAGTTTTACATTTAATGCTGTGCCATCCTCTATCGTCAACGCTAATTTAGATCCTTTTTTATTAGAAACCGATGATAAACTTTTGCTAGACCTTGATAACCTAGAATACCATTTATCCAATTCTAAAATTAAAACACCAGTGCTTTTATTATCCTACATGAGAGGGCGAATTCCTAATATTAATAAATTAATGAGTATTATTAAAAAATATAATGTTGTTTTAATTGAAGACTGTGCTCATGCATATGGTTGCCTTTGGGATAAAAAAAATATAGGATCTTTCGGTGAAATTAGTATTATTAGTTGCCAATCAAATAAACTTATTTCTACTTCTGAGGGTGGCTTTATTTTAACTAGCGATGATGACCTCATGGCTTGCTCTCTAATTGCTTCAGGATGTTATGAAAATCTTTATTTAAAACACGAAATTCTCTCTCCACCGAAAAATATTATTGATAAATATCAATTTATTATTCCTAATTATTCCGTTAGAATGACTCCTTTACACGGATACATTTTCAATGCTCAATTTAAAAGAATTGAATATACAATTAAAAAATTAAATCAAAATTATAAATATCTTAAATCACTCAATTCTAACCCATATATTCAATACATTGAACAATATCCTAATGTTCGACCTGTTTATGATAGTTTACAATTCCGTATTATTAACTTCACCCAACCAGAATTTGATTTTTATATTAAAACTCTCAATCAATTAGGCGATTATAATTTCCAATCATTTACATCTTCTGATAATTCTAGATTTTATAAAAATTGGAAATTTTTTAATAATAATTTTTCCTTACCCCTTACCCAAAAAAATCTTTTAAATGTATGCGATTTTAGAATTCCCATTGATTATACAAACGATGATTTATATAATTTAAATGATAATATGGACCGAGCTTTTTACATTACCCATATTTCTACTTTATATGGGACTACATTTTTTGGAAAATTATATAATAAGAACTAAAACTTATTCCTATCAATATAAATGGTATTATATTCATTTTCTCTTGTTTTTAAAAATATACCTGTACACATTATATATAATTTATTATATATAATATTATCTTCTTTTTCTCGTTTTTTTCCTTCTTGATTTTCTTTTTTTATTTTTTTTTGTTTTTTTTTTATTTTTTTTTGATCTTCTTTTTTTACCACCTTTAACTTCACCCGCTAACTTAGCTTCAGCTTTTTCTGGTTTATCTTTACTTTCAGCTAATAAACTAGTTCCATCATTTTTCGGTTCACCTATTTCTTCTGCCGCTAACTTATCTTCTGCTTCTAATGGGTTATCTCTTGGAATTTCAAATTTTGGACCCCTCGTACATCCTCCCAATTTTGTTAATTCTTCACATTCCCAGCCATTGTAAACTACCTGCTCAAATTTAAAATTTAAACCTCTACCCTCCTTTCTACAATTTAAATACCCAAATTCTAATTCATACTTTTCTAATCTAAAAGAAAAATCTAAAGGACCAGTTGAAAACTCTACATCTTTATTTAAAAAATGTTCATCATAATCATACATATCTAATTCTGTTCCACCTGTTCCTACAACATATTGTGTAACCATAGTTCTCTCTTCATCTTTAAATTCTATTATTCCTTCTTGGTAATTATGAACGTCCGCACATAAATAATATTTTGCAGCTGACGGAAATCGACTATATATATTATAAAAAAAATTTATACCTCTATATCTTTCTCCCACCGGCGTTTCCGGTAATTTATCTTTAAGCTCTATATCTAAGGGTATACCATCTTTAATTTTTAATGATACTATTGGTTCATGTCCACATATCAAAATATTTTTTATACCTTCTTTATTTTCTATGCCATCCAAAACATTATTTATACTTTGTTCATCAATATCTATTATCTCCCTTATATTCTCTGCACTTTGATACATTTCTGGTCTATAAATTTTCATACATAAAAATAAATCTTTGCTTGCATCTGTATACATAGAAGAATTTACAAATAATATTAAAGTTGGATGATCAGGATCTAGGTAATGATTATGATCATAATTAAAGTGGTTTTTAAAAGAAGGTTTCATTTGTGTAGAAATTATTTCACACTGTTCGGCTTTTTCTCCTTTTCCATTTTTAGATTCATCATATAAGTATAATTTTTTCTCATATTGTAAGTCATGATTACCCATTAACATATATATTTTTTGAAAATAATCTACTAACGATAAAATACAAACCATACCCGACTCCAAAAATGATTTATTAAATATTTTATAATCCTTTGATTTATCTTTTTTTTTCTTAACTGATTTTTGTAATGATTTAGCAATTTCACTACTTACATCGCCAGATGCTGCTCCACCCTCCTTAACTTTTATTTTAAAGGGATAATAATTATCTCCCGCGACTATTAATAAAGGAACCTTAAATCCTCCTTTATAAAAATCTCCTAATTTTTCTTTTAAATTTATAATAAGTTGAGATAGCGGGCTAGAACTACCATCATTTAAGTTACAGAATCCTTGATTCCAGCACCCAAAAAAATAAAAGTAATCATTCATTATATCTCCACCTGAAGCCATATATATATAAATAAACAAAAAAATGAACGTTTTTAATTTAAAGTTTTAATATATATGTCAGAAATTAAAGATATTGAACTTAAAAATATGAGTGAATTAGAGCTTCGAAAAGCAGATATAAGTGATTTAAAAATATTTAACGGTAAAAAATATTGCATTTCTGATTTAGAATACATCGTTAAAAATACTGGGATTAAATTAATACATATTTTAGAAACTCAACATGTTAATGCTGAATTTTGTAAAAATTATATTTTAAATAAAAAATATATTATTCATGAAGTAGATGATTTGACTATAGATGAAATAATTGAATATCAACCTCATATTGATGAGGAAGACTTATTTACATAATTAATTTACCATAAATATTCATGGCTTAAAATTTTTGCATTATATTTACCTTTACTTTTTTTAATTTCTTTTTTTAATGCATCTTTTTTATCTGATACGCCACTGTGCCTGCTAAAATAATTTTCTCTTCTCTTCGGGTCACCGTGATTTAATTTTTTATATAATTTAAGTTTTGTGGAATCTTTATATTGTTGATATCTATTATCGCCAAAATCAATCGTTCTGTATTTATCATAATCACTAGTAACAATCGCTCTATATTTTTTAAATTTAATTGGACTTTTTTCTATTTTAAATATTCTTTCCTTCATTTTGTTTAGGGCTTTACGAGTCCCACCCATAATTATAATCTTTTTATAATTATTACTTTTTTTTGCTGTTTTCACAAATCTCAATGCTTTACTCGTTTTCTTACATCCCTCTATTAGTATTGCCTTATCTACTCTACTTGCAGGACCTCCAGTTAATGCACTATACATTCTGGCTTTTCCCCAAGAGTGAGCTGTTTGATTTGGTCTACTTCCACTTGAGTAATAAGCCCCCATTCCCTTTTTAATTATTTTTTGCAATGCCTTTTTTGAACATTTAGTTGCCTTTGATATTTCTTTCAATGTTAAATTATTTTTATTTTTTAGATTATATTTTTTTTGAAAGAGAGAAATCCATTTTGATTTTTTATTTTTATATCCTTTGATTTTTTTACGTGTATTAAATATTTTTTTTTTATAATTTTTTCTCGATTTCTTAAGTTCATTCATCTGTTTTTTTCTTTCTTTTCTAGATAAATTACTAGGAACATACGTTTTTGGAACTCTACTCATATAATATTATTGAATATAATATTATATTTTCCAAATTAAAAATATCTAACTGGAACTATTTATTAATTTTTTCTTCTTTTATTAACTTTTTTAATCTTTGTTTTTTTCATAAGTTTTTTACTTTTATTATGTTTCTTAGGTTTCATTTTTTTCTTGTGCATACGTTTTTTTGTTTTTTTTGCACCTCCACGCGTGTGTGACCACCCACCGACCATATGCCTTCTAGCTGTCGCCTCCCTCAACGCGACCCTCGTCTGTCTAATTTGTTCTGCTCTAGCATAAATACGCGACCTATCAAGTTCACTAATATCAGACATTGGCCAATTTGGGTCGTCTGCTACTATTTGTGCTTTTCTTTCTCTCTCTCCTGGTGACAGCGGCATATAATATAATATAATATAATATTCGGATTTTTTGTCAACTTTGAATCTATAAATAAATCGTAATATAAAATATATTTTCACTTTCTTCTAGAATATAATTCAGAGTAATTATTATCATACACTATACAATTCTATAGCGTCATCTGGTATTTCACCTAAGTACCAGTCTCTAAATTCACCTAAATCGGATTCATGTTGAAGAAGATTAAATGGAATATAGTCAGATAATAGGTGCTGCCTAACATATTCAGAATTTAACGACTGACTATACGCTTTTTCAAATCCCAAATTATCTAAAAATAGATAAAAATCTGATGTATCCTCATTATCTGGCCATTGATCATCTCTACCTTCTATAAAAAATCCATCAGGATCTATACCAAAATTTCGTACTTTTTGCAGTTCTTCTATATTATTTTCTAGTGTATTATTTTCCTCTTCTAGATCAAATTTATTATGATTTTGGGTATTTATTGCAATTTTTTCAATATTGGCTAATATTTTTTCCCTCATTTTACCTAAACACTCAACAACTGATTCTCTATATTGTTTTTTAAGAGCAGCTAACATTGTATCTGCTCTACCTATATGACCCATTTTTATTTCAAAGTGTTCACTAGCTTTTCTAATTAAATCAATAAAATATTTTAACTTATTTTTAATCTCTGAAAATTGGTCTTGCTCGTATTGCAATAATTCTGCTTTTATAGTAAGTATTAATTTTACGTAATCTATATTAGTAAAATCTACAATATTTCCATTTTCTAATCTTAACGGAATTGGTGGGCCTATAAATTCAGCTATAGGTTTTAAAATATAGGGATTATCTCCATATAAATTATCATCTAAATTTAATTTACCTGAATAGGGTTTCTTTTTGGGTATCGATAAATCTAAAAGATCGTTATTTATAAATTCATCTATATTTTGACATAATAATAATTTTCTTTTGTCAGATAAAATATCTACCTTTTTAATTATAAGCTTAGTTAATAAATTATATATATAATAATTATTAAACATACATTTTAATATTAAATCTATTAATATTTCTTTTAACCTTAGAAATTCACCTTTATCTTTAGCATCAGAAATTCGTTCTTCTATAATACTATTACCTAATACTATATTAATTTTATCTTTTAAATCATTATATTCATCCTTTAGTTCTTCTTTATTCCTTATTTCGAGAAATATTTCTCTAAAATAATCTAATATTAACATCCATAATTGTGCCACCTCATTCGAGAATGCTGTCGCATTTGGTACCGTGTAGCCCTCTCTATCTGATATTTCTACCATTAAATCATCTCTATCCTCTTCTAATTCTTCTCTTTTTTCACTAGTATTTCCATTAATATTCTCTTCAAGATTTTTAAAAGTTGGATCCGTAAATTGGGATTTATAATCACGTTCAAGGCCTGTTTCAGCTGTATTTGAACCTCCCCTTTTTTTGGATTTTTTTTTTAATTTCTTTATCCTTCTTTTAGTATATTTCATGTTATAAATTATTATTAGAAATTATATTTTTGATATAGTAAAAATTCTTCTATATAATTTTTGTCCAGATTTTGTATATCCATTTGCTATTCGTTTTGGGACCAGAATAAAGTTCTTACTTTTTAATATTTGTCGCAAAATATTTAAAACAGGCCATTTTTGATTATAAGAAGCGTTTTTATGCAAACAATTCAATTTTGTTGATGAAAAATGTTTTTTTAATCCTGGGATTAATAATTTTATTTGTTCATATTTATGTATATCAAGTAGATCTTCTCTTTGAACAATTAATCCATTTAAGTCATCAAAATTATTAATATTTAACTTAAATATTTTTAAAAATTCTTTTATTAAATCCTCCTTGTCCCTAGATTCCATTATATATATTGTGTTGTGAAAAATTCAATAAATTTTGTGTTTATATTTATATTACTATATATATATATATGTCTACAACATCTAATAATAATTACACTTTAAATATTTGTAAATCTCCGTCCGATGAAAGGGATTATTGTTATGAAAATAAGGACCCATTTCCTATTATTTTTGATATGAGAAAGGACTTAAATAAAGTAAGGAATCAAGGGGGACAGGGTAGTTGTGCAGCTTTTTCAGCAGCATGCATGAAAGAATACCAGGAGTTTAAAGATTATAATTTTAAAGGTTATATGTCGCCACAATTTTTTTATGATAACAGGTCAAATTTGTATGACTCAAATCCGGACAATGACTCAGGAATGTTTGGGAGAGATATTATGAAGTTATTAAAAAATATAGGAATTTGTAAAGAAGAGGATTATTTATATGGAAAAATCAAAAATAAAAAGGATATTGCTCCAGAAATATATAAATTAGCCCAAAATCATACTATAAAAAGTTATGCAAGAATTAATAATATAGAATCCTTGAAAAATTCATTATTAAAGAATGGGCCATGTTTGATTTGTTTTCCCGTTTATAATACCGGTAAACATATGTGGTATAAAGAACATATTGATGATAAGATGATGGGGGGGCATGCTATGTCGGTTGTGGGATATAATATGGATTCTTTTATTATAAGAAATAGTTGGGGAGAATCGTGGGGTGATGACGGCTATTGTTATTATCCGTTTAAACATTGGGGTAAGCATTGGGAGATATGGACAACTGTTGATAATAAATCTAATCCTATTATACTGAATGAACCAATTATACCCGATGAACCAATTATACCTGATGAACCAATTATACCTGATGAACCA
>CERI01284258.1_pt1 | contig 14644 bp, 4 predicted proteins | sample 350261 | NCBI WGS metagenome assembly CERI01 (sample SAMEA2620979, study PRJEB7988) | marine metagenome | isolation source: saline water (ENVO:00002010), including
ATGTGTTTCATCTTTGTTTAATATTTGATGTTTAAGATAATACAAATCATCGTAATTTTGTTCGATTAATTTGTTAATAATAAAGTTAAATTTAGAATTGATTTCATGTTTATTATAAACATGATGTTTAGTATAAAATATATTACAAGAATTAATATTTGATGATATATTTAAAAGTGTGTTAAAATCATTATATAAAATTTGTTTGGTTAATAATTCATTTTTAGTGTAATATAAACTATTAAGATTTTTATTTTGAATTATTTTTAAAATATAATTACTTAAAGGGTTTATAACATTGGGAATTGATGATAAATTTTCTATTTGTAAATTTATATTATTTATTGATGTATTCAATTGGTTTGTTAAATTTTGAATAGCATTATTAAATGTATTTGTGTTATCATTTAATGTGTTTATTTGTGTTTGTAATGATGGAAGTTTAGTTAAAAAATCAATAGTTGTATCTGTATTATTAACATCAAGATAATCACCTAAATATCGATCACCTATCAATGGATCATAAGGCATATAAAATGTTTTATTAATATTATCAAACGGTATATCTAAAACTTTTGTTATATTTGTTTTATTAGCATTTTGTGCATTTAAAGAAGAGAAATATAATGGATAATAACCATTTAAAGCAAATGGTTCAAAGAAAACAGGATCGACTTTATTTAATACATTACTTGTATTTATTTCATTTATTGCAATATTTATATTATTAAATTCTTCCTGAATATTTGTTGTTATTCCATGTAATTTATTAATTTCATTATCACTTATATTATCAACAACATTTTGTATTTTTTTCCAATTATTATTGTAATAATAATAAAGTGAATTATCAGTTGTAAGATGTGTTATAACACCGTTTATATTAATATTAGGCAAAGTATTAACAGATAACCAATCAATATATGATATATTCAATTTATTAGACGAATTAAATATGTTTTGTTTTAAATCTAAACCAGAAATTAAATTTTGATTTATTGTATTTATTTGAGTGTTTAACGATTCTAACATTGTATTATTATTATTAATTAATGTTACATTAGCATCATCAACACCTGATAATGATGCTAATAAATTAGTTATTTTTTGATCTAAAATATCATTTTTTAATGTATGTGTAGTATTAACATTAGCAATATTATTGGTAATAGATAAATTAAATTCATTTGACAAATTTTGTAAATCAGTGTTTAGTTGTGTTATATTATTTTTATTTATATTAATTAACGTTAAATTATCTTGTATAATTTCACTATTTGTATTTGATAAACTCGATCCATTGTTAATGTTGTTTATTTGTTGGTTTAATGATGTTAATCTGATATCTAATTGGTTAATATTGTCAGTTAACGATGTGTTTACTTGATTAATTAATGAATTAATTTCTGTTTTATTAGCAGAAATTTTATTAATAATTGTGTTAGTTAATATTTTGCTCGTCGAATTGATTAAAACTGTGTTTTCATTAATTTTATTATTTAATTCATTTTTATTAGTTGTTATTAAATTATTAATAGAATTTATATTATTAATTATATTTGTTATACTAGTATCTATTGAATTTTTATTATTTTCAATTAATGTGTTTAATAAATCATTATAATGGTTTATTTTTTGATCTAATATATGTGTTTCACTATTATTTATAATATCAGTTATTTGTTGATTAATTGTATTAATTTGTGTTTGCAATTGTTTTGTTTTAGTATTAATAGATATATTGATAGCAGTAATATCTTGTTTAATTAAATTTATATCTGATATAACATTTATGTTATTTATTTCAGACATTAACTGTAAATAGTTATTGTCAATTTTACTATTTAATGAAGTAGATAAATTATTTAAATCATCTATTAAATTATTAGTTTTATTAAGATTAGTTGTATAATTATTATTGACAATTATAGTTAATGCATTAATGTCATTATTTATTTTTTCATTTAATGTATTATTTAAATCGTTTTTATTAAATAAAATATCATTTGATAAATTTGTTAATAATTCGTTTTCAATGGTATTTATTAAATTAGTCAATTCAGTATTATTTGTTAAAATATCAGTATTTATTTTATTTGTTAATGCTGTGTTTAAATTATCAATATCATTAATAATTTTATTATTTAATGTAGTATGGTTATTATTAATTAAATTATCAATTAATTGAGATCGTGTGTCATATACAGATTGATTTACTTTTAAATCAAGGTTTGTATTTATTAAATTAATATTGGTATTAATTGTAGTTGATAAATTATTTATATCATCATTAATTTTATTAATTAATGTTGTATTTATGTTATTTACATTTGTTAATAATATTGTTATATCATTATCAATTTTAGTATCTAAAGTATTATAATTAACATTAATTAAATTTGTTAAATTTGTATTTAATAATGTATTAGTGTTAGTAATATTATTATTTATAGTATTAATTTCATTATCAATTCTGTCATTCAAAGAAGTGGACAAAGTGTTTATACTTGAATTAATTAAATTAGTGTTTGACAATACTTTATTAGTTAATGATGTATTTAAAGTATTAAAATTATTATTAAAATTTACAATATTATCTCTATTAATATTTATTTGTTGTAACTGTATAGTTGCTTGTGTTATTTGATTTTGTAAATTTGTTGAAGTAATATTTAAATTATTATGTAATGTATCAATTTCAGATAAAATATCACTATTTGTATAATTTATTTGTTTATTTAGCGGATTTCCTATTAAATTTGATAATGATGATGATGTGTTGACAATATTTGTTAATAATCCAATATTATTATTTATATTTGTTAAACTTTGTGTGTTATTTATTATAATAGAATTAATATTAATGTTATCGTTTTCAATTGATATTAATCTTGTATCAATGTTATTTAAAGATGTTAAATTTGCTTTAGTATTAGTTAAATTTAAAATATCAGCATCTGTTAAATTTTTATTATTTATTATAGTTTGATTTAATGTTGTTTCTTTATCATTGATTAATGTTGTTAATGATGTATTGAATGTGTTTATTGTATTTGTTAAATTAGTGTTTAGTAGTGACACTGTCGTTTTATCTTCTTTAATATTTTCTAAATTTGTTATATTTTGTTCAATTGTTGTTAAATTTTGTGAAACAGATACAGCATTAACATTATTTAAAATATTATTAATATTATTAATATCAGTTGTATGTGCATTTTGTAAATTTTGAAATTCAGAATTTGTATTATTTAATGAAATTGTTAAAGAACTAACAATAGTATTTAAATTATTTAAAGAAGAAGCATCCGCTTTATTTAAAATTAACAATTCTAATTGACTTATAATATTAGTTGAATTAAAATCAATTGTTGAATTATTAAAATCACCTATTAAATCAAATAAAACAATATCATTTGAATCTGTTATAGTACCTAAACCTGGTATATATGGATATTCTGACATAACTAACACTATTTAATCTTATATATTATAATTATATATATATATCAAAAAAAAAAGTAATATCTTTAATTGATATAATAATAACATATTATTAGAAAATAATTATGATCTAAACCTAGTTTTAAATTGTGTAGGTGTTAAATTACTCAATTCATTAATTTCTGTATTTGTTAATACTTTATTAAATAAACACATTTCTGTTATATTACTGTTAGAAGTTTGTACTGAAGCACCTGATTCAATATTACCATTATCATAATCACTTAATATGAAATAATTTCTACCTAATGCGTCTAAATTTCCTTTTGGATCAGTTGATTTACCACCAAATATAAACCAACTATAATTATCGAAAAATTTTGATAAATTACCATTTGTTTGATTTTCGGTACTAACATTAAAATCAGGGATCCATTTAGTAGTTTTATTCAAATAATTAAAACCATCTCTTTTATAAAACATTTGTACACCACCTTTATTTTCAATAGTTTCATTATTAGTATTACCCACATAATCATTAGATAAATAACCACTGAATGTAACAGCAATAAACCAAACATTATTACTATTATTTGTAATTGGATTAGAATCAGCAAATGCAAAATTATTGTTTGTGTTATCATATAAATAATTAGGTTCTAATGGTGTAGCGGGAATACCAGCCCCAGATGTATTTGAACTATTTGATTCTTGTGATGTGATTATAAAATTAGTATCAGTTGAAGATACTTTAATATGTGTTATTCTATTTACACCTTGTCTTTCTTTTGCTGGTGTTATTATTGAAAATATATTAGGTATTGTTCCTGTTGTAAAATTAGTCATATAACAAATAACAGTAAAACCAGTTCCCAAATAATTTGATGTGTTTACATTAGCCATTACTAATTGATTTGATGTATTATTTATATTATTATCATTACGTAACCACGTAACACCATTTTCTTCAAGAATTGATGTACCGACTATAGTGCTTGTACTATGTGTTCTACTTGAATTATATAATACAGCAGTTTGATCAGTGCTCCCGTCATTTATTAAACTACCCAATTTACCACCATTTACAATAGTTCCATTATTATCAAGTGATATATAATAATCTAAGTGATCATTTAATGTAGTAACAACATTAGCATTATTTAATACAGTAATTTGTGAATTTAATGTTGCGATGGTTGATTCAGCTGCTAGTAATCTTGCAATTAAACTACCGAGTGTATTTAAATCATATCCGTTCATATCACCAATAATTTCAGATAATGTGTGGGCATAAAATTTTAAACCTGATATTTCAGTTGGTGTGCCCATAGACAATCTTCCTAATTTTCTCATAATAGTAATTAAATCATCATGTATAGGTACATTTGCGGGTTCAGGTGAAGTAGGTTCAGTATCACTTCTTACAAAATCTTTCATTGATAATGTGGTACCCCCGCCTAAAATATCACTAAGTGTTTTATTTACAGGTAATTTTAAACCAACATCATTACTAAAATCAGCAGATGAACCGTCTTTAACACCTATTTTTTTTTCTAATAAGTCAAGTCTAGTCTGCACATTATTTGTTTCATTGGATAAATTACCAAGTGTATCACCTAATAAATCACCAGCAGGTAATTGTAATGTGCCAATTGAATTTGTTACAGTTTGCATATTTGTTATTAATGTATTATTTGCATTTTCAGCGTTAGTGGCTCTTGTAATTTCATTATTTAAATTTGTTGTTAATATGCCTTCAGCTGTTGTTGCTCTTGTAATTTCGTTGTTTAAGTTTGTTGTTAATGTACTTTCAGCTGTTGTTGCTCTGGTTTGCTCAGCTGTTACTAAACCTGATAATTCTGTAAAATCTGCTATTTTAATAAATGATTTTAATAACCATCCTGATGGTTTATAATCACCGTCTAAATCATCAATAACAACATATGAATCATTTATATCTTTAATATAATAAGCCCAACCAACTTGAATTGTTTCTTGATTTAACGAATCTAAATCAGATAATGTATTTAATGATTGTTTCCACACTATACCAGCAACTAATCCTGTTTCAATGTTTGTTAATCTAGTTTGAATTGACTGTGTTTCAGATGACATATTACCAATTAATTCTGATAATGTATCTAAATTTGGATCAGATGGTAATATTGTACTGATAAGACCTAATACATTTGTTGAATTTGCTTCTAATGAAACTAATCGACTTTGTACTGATTTTGTTTCATTTGTCATATTACCTAATATTAAATTAAGATTTGTTAATGTTGTTGAATATTGTGTTGTAATCACACCACCTGATACACCAAAAACATTTTCAATGGCATTCAATCTATTATTAATTGATAAATTATTAGATGATGATGTGCCTAACATTAAATCTAATGTTGGTAATGTTGTTGATAACGCGTTTGGTAAATTTCCAATTTTTGTATTTGTTGTTTCCAATGTATTTAATCTATTTTGTATTGATGATGACACTGATGACATATCACCGATTAAATTTGCGACATTATTTAAATTTATATTGCTTGGACCTAAATATGAATTTATATTAGAACCAAATAAATCATTGGTTGATTTAATTGCGTATCTAATTGATTCTATTACACTCGGTAATGGAAATGTTGTTAATTTATCAATACCTAATTCAGTAAATAAATATGAATTATTTATTGTTGGTATATATTGAGTTATACTTGTTGAAACCGGCATATATAATTGCATATTAGACATTGAAGAAGGTAAAACATTCCATGAAGGATTGCCAGTGTCAGGGACTTGTGTTTGTGGATTTATATAATATGGACCATGTGATAATGATGGAAAACTAATTGCTGAAGTTGCGTTTTCGGCCGCTAATGCTTCAGCTTCAGTAAAATAAACGGGATAATAACCTTCAATTGAAAATGCACCAAATGTTGTATTATTAAATTTAGTGTTTTCAATTGATGTTATTCTAGTTGATATTGATTGAGTTGCACCTGTCATATCACCCAATAATTTAGCAAAATCTGTTAAATCTGGATTATTTACAGTTTGTGGTAATTGTGGTGCTAAATTACCTAATGTTGTTTCAGTATTGTTTTTAAATGTGTTAATTGTATTTAAAGTGTCAATTATATTAGTTGATGATAAATTACCTAAAGCAGTTTCAATATCATACACTGATGTCACTAATGTTTTTGTTGAATTTACATAACCATATGATGGATTGTTAAAATTACCTAATAATAATGTTAATGATCTATCTACTTCAGTCGTTGCACCAATTTTTGGTAAATTATTATATAATAAATCAAGACTATTACTATCATTACCAATTAAATATTCAAATCTTTTAGTGATGGTTTTAGTTGCATCATACGCATTATTTGTAAAGAAATTACCTAACACGTTAATTAAAGAAATATTAGGGGGTAAATTTGCTAATAAATCACTGTGTGTTCCTAAATCAGTTAATCTTTCAGCCATTGTATCATTTGCAAATGACGTTGATGCGTCACCTATTACTGATATTATATCATTTTTGCCAGATGGTAAATATGATGTTATTAATGATGATAACCCGATTTTAGTTATGACATTTGCTATGGTATCTAAAAATGTAACACCGCCATCATTTGTATCAAAATTACCTAATATATCACTAAAAGTAACATTTGTTGTTAATTTTAATTTACCAACATTTTTTATAACATCAGCCATTGTATCATATTTATTATTAGTATTATTCCAATAGTCCAAATCACCAACTATTTGTGCAAATGTATAATCATATGGATGTGCGCCTAATGTTAATTTACCAATTTTATTTAATAACACACCTAATGTATCTTGATTTGTTGAATTCCATAAACTTGTACTTATGTCACCTATTACATTTGAAAATACATTTGTACCTATATTTATTTTTCCTAATTTTATCAATAAACCACTTAATGTTTCTTGATTTGTTGAACTCCATGTATTTTCATCTAAATTACCAAATATATTTGATAATGTATTTGTACCTAATGTCATTTTACCTGTTTTTATCAATAATGAACTTAAAGTCTCTTGATTTGTTGTTGACCATGTATTTTGATCTAAATTACCTAATATATTTGATAATATATTTGTACCTAATGTCATTTTACCCGTTTTTGTTAACAATGAACTTAAAGTATCTTGATTTGTTGTTGTCCATGTATTTTGATCTAAATTGCCTAATATATTTGTTAATACATTGGTACCAATGGTAATTTTACCAATTTTTGTTAATAACACACTTAATGTATCTTGATTACTTGTATTCCATGTGTTTTGATCTAAATTACCTAATACATTTGACAATATATTAGTACCTAATGATAATTTACCAATTTTAGTAAACAATGTGCTTAATGTGTCATGATTTGTAGTTGTCCACGCAACTTGATCTAAATTACCTAATACACTTGATAAAATATTAGTACCCATTGATAATTTACCAATTTTAGTAAATAATGTGCTTAACGTATCTTGATTTGTAGTTGTCCACGTAGCTTGGTCTAAATTGCCTAAAATATGAGTCAATTTATTAGTACCAACATTTATTTTATTAATTTTGTTTAAAAATGTTATTAAATCATCATTATTGGAACTTAACCAATTAGACATATTACCAATAATTAAAGTTAATGTATTGGAATTGGAAACATTTAATTTACCTAATTTAATTAATGTATCACCTAATGTGTCATTATTTAATGAATTCCATGTCGTTAAATTACCAAGTATATTAGATAATTTATTTGTATTTAAATTTAATATACCTAATTTATTTAAAATAGTTGCCAGTTTTTCATGAGTAGAATCATTCCATGTACTTAAATCACCATATATATCAGATATAATATTGTTACCAATTGTTAATTTACCGGTTGATAATAATAATGATCCTAATGTTTCATTATTTGATGATGACCATGTTGATGAATCACCTAAAATATCTATAATTTTAGTATTTGATGGTAATTTTGACGTAATATTAGATGATAATCCGAGTATATTTAATCTATTTACAATAGTATCAGTAGTATCATATGTATTTAAATCACCTATTATATCAATTAATGATCTTGTATTAGGTATATTTGTATTTATATTTGTTTGTGTGCCTAATTTTTCTAAATATGATATAACGGTGCCAGTAGATGTAAAAACATCTACTGGATTTGACCCAAATATATTTACAAATGTTCTATTTGAATTAGTATAAATACTACTCATATCACCTATTGTTAATATATTTGATAAATTATTATCAGCATCATTATATATATTATTTAATCTATTATCGATTCTCGTTATATCTGATATTATATCATATTTTTTTGATTTATAATGTAATTCTAAATTAAAACGGTGAACTAATCCACTTGAATCAGTATATTTTTTTTCAACACTATTATATATTGTATTATTGTCTATACTTGATAATGATGACAAATATGGTATAAAGAATAAATTATCTGAATTATCATTCCAGTTATTTATAACAATATTATTTGATGTAAAACCATCAATTATATTTTGTGCTAAATTATCGTTTAAACTAGTGTCTGGTTGTTTATTTATTACTTCTAATTTTGCGTTATTAGTATTACAATCATCATAACCAATTATTGTATCATGTGCTGGATTATCCATACAATAATAATATAATGTTGTTTCAGTAAAATTAGTAACATTAATAGTGGCAAATCGATCAGTATGTGTACCAATATTTAAAGCATAATTTTCAGCAGTATAATTTTGATTATTAATAGTATATGATATACCAGTAGTGTAATTTCTTGTTCTCAAAATAATTTTACCAACTAATTTTCTATCAAAAATCGTAATACCATAATATAAAATAGTATTATCTGTTATATTTGTATTAACATTAAATTGAATAGATGTTAAAGAATTATTATTATTATATTGAGAATCATTATATTCATTTTGTAAATTAATATCAGTATATATTTTAATTTTGTCAAATGTATAATTTTCTAATGAATTTTTTGTTATAAATGTATTTGATTCTAATATATAACTGATTGAATCATAAAATATTAAATCTGGATTTTTGTTTGTAGTTGATTGAATAACTAAACCATCGACATTTAAACCACTACCAATTGTATCAAAATATATAGTCTCATTATTTAAATTATGTGTGCTGTTTTCACGAATTGAAAACCCAATTGGATATAATAAATTACTACTATGATTTTGATTAAATTTATATACCATACCATTTACTAATTTTAATGGTGCACCTTGATTAACAATCAATGCATTGTTAATATCTTTAAATAAATAATATTTTACACCCGCTACATCTAACATTTCAACATATATATCAGTAACTGTTTTATTAATTTCATTTTCTAAACCATAACCTTGATTATAAATAATACCAATATTTAAATTATTTTTTATGTCATTTAAATATGTTAATTCGCCTGATGTTAGTCCATTTATATTTGTTATAATATTATTAATTGCTGTTTTTTTTGCATTTATATAATTTAAACATTCTGTATACGCTTGATGTAAATTATTTGTATTGTTTTTTGCAAATAAAGGATAATATTTATCTTTATTAAAAGGTGTGTTATTTCTATTATAAGCATAATGATTAATATCACCTATAATATCATATAAATGCAATCTACTTGAATCAATATTATTTGTACTATTATCATTAATATCATTAATAAAACCTAAATTATTTTCTAAATACATTTCAATATTATTTATTTTATCAACTATATTGTTAACATTTGAATTATAGTTATAATCACTATTATTTTTAAAATCACCTAATACTTGAGATAATGTTCTATTATTTGGTAATGTATTTATAACACCAATATTATTTAATGTTTTATGTATATAATTTAATGATTGGCTAATAGAAATATATTCAGATCTATTTAAAACAGAATTAATATTACTTTGATTTTTAAAATCACCTATAACATTTGTTAATGTTTGTGAATCTGATAATATATCATATATTTTACCAATTTTAACCAATAAATTAATAATAGTAACTTTATTGTTAGGACCGGTTACACCAAAACTACTAGCAAAATCCAATATTTGGTTATTATTTAATGAACCGGAACTTAAATATGTTAAACTAGGATCACCAATTAAATGTGCTAATGTATAACCAATATCTAAATTAGTAACATTAGTTAAATTACCAATAACATTATTTCTATAATTTGTATTATCAGATAATATATTATTATCAATTGATTGTATATAATCAATTAAACTTGAATGTGTTGATGAATTTTTTATAAATGTTAAATCACCTAATAATGATATAAATGTTTCATTATGATTATATATACTTAAATCACCCAAAGTGTCAATTAATGTACGAGTAGCGGAAAATGATGTTCCTACCAATGGTGCTGTTAATGTTCCTATATTAGCTTTTAAAGTATCTAGTGTTGTTTTATCTGCTTTGCCTAATGATAAATCATTTACATCACTTATTACACTATTTAATGACGCTATTGATGGTTTATTTGCTAATGATTGTACAACTGTTGATGATGGCGAAAACCCCGATAAATCACCAATCAATGAAATTAAAGTATTATACGTTGATGTGGGTAAATATGTATTAATAACATTGTTTAAATCAGTTGAAATGGTATTAACTTGTGTAATATTAGCTTTTGTTGAACCTAAAGTTGTAGTTGTGTTTTGTAAATCTAATATTTTTTGAACAATTGTATTGTTATTATCATAATTATTAGAACTCAAATTACCTAATAATTCAGCAAAAGTATAATTAGGTGTTAATAATGGTGTTAAATTACCGAGTGAATCAATAGCTGCAGCTGTTGAACTACTAAATGACGTGAATTCTAAATATGTGCCATTATCAACAATATTAATATTTGATCCAGCTTTTAAAACTTTAATTTTACCTTCTCGTAATGAATATTCACCAGTGTCTTCTACTAATGATATAGTTGATATTGGTTGTTGTCCTTGAGGTGTTACTACTGTTGAATTATTTATATATTTAGGTTCAATAGCAATAACCACAGTTCCAGTTCCAGTTGCATCTGTTACTTTATCTACATCATCTGTATCAATACCTAATGATTGTAGTCCTAATAACGCTTCTTGTGTACTATTAAATACCAAATCAGTCATTTTTATATTTATATTATATATATATTTTTTTTTTTATTATGTTATTAAAATAATGATTATATATGACATATAATAAATATAATAATTATATTTATTTAAGTTTTTATTTTTATTTACTTATTTTTTAAGTATTTTTTTATTTTATATTATATATACAAATTTACATAGTTAAAGTATAAATGAAGTTTAATAAATATATTAATGATAAAAACGATAATAATATATTTAATTATGTTGGTGGGTTTGGTAGTTGTGGATCATTAGATAGTGGTTGTTTATGTGTGCTTGTTATTTTTATTATATTAATATATGTTTTACAAAATGTTGATTCTAAAGAAATGTTTTCAACATATAATAAAAGTATACCACCTGATTTTATATCAAATCCAAATAAAGTGTTTGATCAAACATCAAAATTTAAAAAAAAAACATATAATTCTAATGTTAATTTTACCAATGGCTGTGATGATGATTGTGTAATGCTTCAAAATAACATTGGTAAAATGTATATGCCACATGATGTTATTAATGCTGAATCTAATTTACATAATGATGTTTTGCAAAAAGATGCAAATAATTATTTATCTAATAATATTATTAATAGTAAAAAAGATGATTTATATAATAGTAGTAGTGAAAGTTTTACCAATTATAATAATAGAACAGCATATCAAAATTCTTCTGATGGTAGTTTATATGATTATGAATGTAATCGTCCACAATTTATTGAAAATAAATTAAATAATACAATGTTGGGTCGTGTTTGGTCATATAATCATAATAATTGTAATACATTAGATTTATCACAAAATAATTGGAATTTAAATGAGGGATTTATAGGTGATAAAAAATCAAATGATAGTATGATTTTACCATTTAGATCATTACCTGAATATAAAGTTGTTGAAAAATTTGAAGATCAAAATATATTAACATATAACGCCAATAAATGTTCAGATAAAGAAGATAATATTGGTTTTGATCAAACTTCAAAATGTTGTTATCGTGACAATGAAAAAGCTTCATTATTCCAAAATTTAAATGAAAATGATTTAAAAAATACGTTAAAATTATTGGATTATGTATCAGGTGATTTACACCATGATAATTTAAATAACTCTAATTATGATAATATACAAGAATTACCATCACTTTCTAATCAAAACTGTCCGTTTTAAATTATTATATTTATTTTAATAAATTATTTTAATAATATATATTAAAAAATATGTTATCTGAAACAACATATCAATTATTATTATGTTTTATATGCATTTTTATAGTTTTTATAATATTACATTTTTATATTTTATATTGTAATAAACAAACATTATCAAATGATGATGGTGATAAATTAGAAAAAAATAATGAACAATGTGACAATAATAATACAAAAAAAAATATTATATATTCTTTAATTGACTCAATTAATTATAAACAACAACAATTTTTTAACAATCAAGACGTTTAATTTAATCATTATTATGATCACTTGAATACACTGTTAATTCACTTGATGTTGGTGATAATGTTATATTATATGTTGTTGAAACATTTGATATAGATGATTGTGATAAATCATCTGAATATGTATATGTTTTTTTCATATTATCATCATTAAATAAAAAATTATTCAATTCATCTTTTTTTATAAATTTTATTATTTGTAAAAGTGATATATAATTTTTTTGATCATCATGATTATAATTATATATATCATTAATATTAATCCATTTATATGAATTAGTTTCAAACTCATGATGTTCTTTTTTCAAATTTTCACCCCAATCATCATTTACTTCTAATCCAAATATCATCATTATTTTATTTATATTAGATAATATTTTAATATCATCTAATTGATCAGTTATATTTAAACCAGTTTCTTCATAAATTTCACGAACTAACGCATCAATATAAGATTCACCGATTTCAACTTTGCCACCTGGTATAAATACTTGATTACTATTTATACTTAATGAATTTATTCTTTTATGTACTAAAATATGATTTGTGTCATTTATTTTTTTATAAAATAAACAAAAACTTGCTCTTTTTTTATCGTCATTATCTTTTTTTATTTTATATTTAGATATAAAATAATTTTTACATTCAGATGTACAGTGTGATAAATCTGGGTTGTTTTTATATATTTTACATGTGTTGGGTATTGGCTCATTTTTTTTTACAGCAAAAATAAATGATTGGCATCTATTATTTTTAAAATGATTTTTGCATTCATCAGAACAGAAACAATCAAAATTGTTCTGACATTTGCAAAAATTTAGTATCTTTTTATTTTTATTTTTACATAATAAATAATTTATACAATATGCCATATTATTATTAGGTATATTTGTTATATTATTATCAATATATTTTATAATTTTTCTATGGTTATATGATAACTTATTATTAATATCAAAAATTGAAGCCATATATATATAAAAATAACAAAATACCAATATATATTAATATATATAAATTTATTATATCTTTAAATAAATAATAAAACATTGTTATTAAAAAAATGATATTATATTATATATATATATTAACCTGTATTATTAATTATGAACGAAAACGAACAAATTTATACCAATTTATTAGAATTACTTAAATATAGAAAATATAATATTTTAACAAAAACATTGAATAAAAATGTATCAAATGATGATTATATATTAATTAATACTGATAAAGCAACAGTATTATATATTGTTAATTATGATACCGGTATAATTAAAAAAGGTGATGTTTTTATAAAAAAAATATTAGATATATTAAAAACTAATGATAAAAAAATAATTTTAATCACTAAACAAAAATTATCTTCTAATTTATATAAAAAAATTTTTACGATTAAACAATCTTTTTATATTGAAGTTATTTTATATAATGCACTTATCTTTAATTTTCCGATTAATAATGTAAATCAACATACTGAATATATCAAATTATCAGAAAATGAAAAAATAAAAATTTTGAA
>CERI01023864.1_pt1 | contig 14639 bp, 13 predicted proteins | sample 350261 | NCBI WGS metagenome assembly CERI01 (sample SAMEA2620979, study PRJEB7988) | marine metagenome | isolation source: saline water (ENVO:00002010), including
CGTCGACGGTGATGTTAGCGCTGTTGTATGTCCCAGCCGTGACAGCAGTGGCTTCCAAGTTTAATGTAACCTTGTCGGTTGCGGATGCTACTGACGAAATACCGGTTCCTCCAGCTACATTCAATGTGTTGGCGTCCGCAATCGTTTGAGCAGGACCGGTATCACCGGATACAAAAAAACTGCTCATGCCTCCTCCTCCGGCTCCATTAGATGCTGCGGTCAATCGTCCACAGGTGTCTACTGTAATGTTTGCATTAGTATAACTACCTGAAACTACACCTGAAGCACCTCCGTCGGAAGATATAATATGAGCTATTTCATGTGTCGATAATTCAAATGACATTTATTATTAAAACTTTAATTTTTCTTCAAAACAACGAGCAATCGGTCTAAACTTGACGACAATATCAGTTTCAGATGTTCCCATGGGGATGTACTCTATCTTGTCGAACTCTTGCCTGAACTGGTGAATAGATAAATATCCACCAAACCGTTCCAACAGTTTCCAATCAGGCGCGGCGGGAGGGAGATCGATCCACGCGTCTCCTTTTCCTCTAACTTGGTTGTACATTTTATGCAAAAGAATCGGTGCTTGAGCATACATATGTTTTTTTTTGTTTGATACTGCCCATGCTTTGCAACAGTTGATGCTGCAAAATATGCCATCCGTAACGTACACGACCTCATTGTGTATGTCCGATTCTTCTTTTTCTCGAATCGTGTACGAGGTTTTAGAAATTGCCGACGTGTACTTTCTTTCTACGATTTTCGCTTCGACTCTTATAGGACAACCCCAATACGGCGCATCAAACATGTGTTTGCACCACCAACACCAACGAGGCGAATTTTCAAAATCTGCGTACGCAAGCGTGCACGAACGCAGCCTTTTGGACTCGTCCAAAAATGTAATTTTCCCTGGCACCTTTTTTTTCAGACAAGTCACTTCGCTCAAGGACGAAAGGTCTGTCGTGTTGTCCGGATGAATGTTGTTCATGGTAGGAATATTGCACGAAATGTTGATACCATAGTTCCGGTGTATTTTCATCAAGTCAATTCCGCGAAGTGTAAACACATATTTGGACTTTGATTTGCGCGCTTTTTTAGACATTTGTACGTTTAGTTTTTCCTCAATTTTATTCATTTTGGAAAATAAAATGTCTATATCGCCAGTAATGTGTCGTTTTTACGATACGTGTCCGATCTGCTATATCGATTTGCAACCATCGGATGTTCCGTTTGAAGACTGTGGTCACTGCATTTGTAATGCTTGTTTAAAAAAAATACAACATTCAAGCTGTCCAATGTGTCGCGCGCCTATTCCTCAAATAACCGAGTGTTTGATTCCCATGCCTAATCAGCGGAGTGAGCGCGCGAGCCCTATTTTTTCTCCCGTTCGGTGGTCGCGTAGACATCCCAGACACAGACGACGTCGCCGACGATGGGACGATCGACCGCGACCAACCAATTCTACGGAAGAAAAAGAAGAAAAAAAAGAAGAAGAATCTAAAGGCAGCATCAATGACGCCGCCCGCCAAAAGAAAAAAACTCATTTCTTCCGCAAAACTAGGCGAAAAAAACAAAAGTGGCGTTAATGTTTTCTGTGATTTAAAATGGCTATAGTCGCCAATGCAATCGACACTCCGATTGCCGTAATTAGAATAACTATTGCGTGAGAATGGGGAGTATTATCATTATCAGTAACACTAACTTCATCGGGCGAGTATATATTTTTTATTATTTTCACGTCCGTGTCAGATAGTGTGAAATTTTGAGATATTCCTTTATTATTCAGAGTTAAATTGGCAGGGTAAAAATAGACCATAATTGAGTTTGCGTCAAATTGACTTCCGTTCGTTTGATCAACCGTATACCTTTTTATTACTTGATCATACACTTGTTGGGAATCCCATCCTTGCGTATTTTGCATGTAAGCATCCAGTTTGGGTATATTCCACTCGATAGGGTTACCTCTCGGACTTTGGTGTTCGTGTACTAGTCCCAATACGTGTCCAAATTCGTGAAGAACTGTACTCACATTGAACCATCCTAAATTCATGGTAGGTTGATCAATGGGCACGTTTCTCGCATCGGTGCCTATTTGGCAAGACGACCCAGAATTTTGGTCAAAATTTATACGTATAGTAGAGTCGTTTACATTGTCAACAAATCGAATATTTAGCCTGTCTAATAATGGGACATATCGTTTGTTTACAATCTCTTTTATGGCTTCTTTTATATTCAACGTGCCATCGTCGCTTTGTTTTTCATATTTGGATTGCAGAGGATCTATGTTGTTGCAATCATTTCCAGAGCACTTGGATATTACGACGTTTCCATCCTCTGGCGAATTCATGAAATATACCCCCAAAGTTACCCCCTGAGGCCATATTTTTGAATTCAAAAATGTCGCGAAATCTTTGTTCGATTTAATGGCTGAAGACAAGCCACTTATTTTTTCTACGCATATTTTTTCCATTATTTTATTTATAACCATATTTACTTATTACAAAAAATGGGTAATTCTTACTGCTGCTCCTCGTGTCGCGTGTCTAAAGCCGACATCGAAACCCGCCGTTTTGAACCGTGTTCTTCATATCCTCAACCAGACATGCTGTCGCTTCCGCCGCCACTTGACCATACTACCAGTGAACTGGATTTTTATTTATATTACTATTCGAAGGGAGCTTTGAGTGCATCATTATTGGCTGCGGAGATGGATCGTAAAATGGAGGCTGGGTTCGAATGAATTAAATTATTTAATAAAAGATGAAATCCGTTCATAAACGTCCTAAATTGAGATCCAGGAAGCTGTACATAAAAAAGGAAGATCTAGTAGCCATTAAAGAGTTCAAATTACCTGAAAATTATGAGTTTTGCGGAAATTTGGAAAAAAAAGCGGGAGAATCAGCCTTGAACGTTGTTGTAGCCGGACAACAAGGGAACGGTCCGGATGGACGTCCTCTTTGTCATTTCAATTCGTATTCTAAATACATATGGCACACGCATCCCCGAGTTGTTCCCGCTCATCCAAGCGCTGAAGACATTATTATGGTTTGTATTCCAAACCCCATCGTTTCTTCTGTAATCATTACTCCGTGGGGAGTGTGGGAAATTCATTCTCGAAACAAACACAATATTCCAGAAACGCATCGAGTCAATATGAAGAACGCGCTAACATGGGCAGGTTACGATGAACACCGAAAAACGCCCATAAAAAAAATGGTTGACGGCACTGAGAATGGCTACACATCGAGTGTTCATGGTGCTCAATTGACCCTCATTCAAAACTACATAAATGACGTAGAAAGACAGCTTAATTTTTTCAAATTAAAAATAGCATTCACCCCATGGAGTAAAATTTCAGGCGGATACACCCTCAAGTTTAGTACATAATATTTCCAAAGCAATTGTATGAATTTGTAGAGTAATTGTACTGGACGCCCGTCACTTCTACGGTAAGCATATCGTTTTTTTGAAGAACAATCGTCGGATGTTGATCGTCAACTGTTTTCAGCAACCCTGTTTCAGAGTAGCACATCATTTGTCTTTCTTTTTCATTAATAATGCAAACGTTGTCATTCATTGGCACGAGCACTTTCAAAACTCCCGCCACATTAATTAAGATTCCCATATCGAAAATTAAACAGATTCTACCCGAATATTTACTTCCTGTTTTCGGTTTCACGCACGTACTCTCGATGTTTACATTAACATTTAGAAAACTCGTCGTTTCGCAAACATCTATGCTTTCAACCGTAACATTGTCGATGCTAGTAATGTAGCCGTCCTTTTCGCTGCAAGAATTGATTACATGTTCGTTCGCGTATTTTTCGACGTGCATATCTACATCGGACAAGATGTTGGGTTTTAGCTGAAACGAGCGTCGTATGATGCGAGTTGTCATTTGACACTGCATTTTTTATGATGAGTAAATCATTTTCATAAAAAATCACATTAAACGTTTCAAGGAGAATACCGCGCTAATTTGTCCCAGAGGGTTTGGAACGTGAGGCGGTTTCGGGCAAGTCAAGTTGAAATTGAGGACTTGTCCATTGGGAAGGGTAACTTTTAGTTTTAGCGTAGAATTAGGATTGAATTTGATGGTTTGCACCATACCGTCGCCGTCGACTTTGATGAACCTAGAACTAAGTGGATGCGACACGTCATCCATGCTTGCAATGAACGTTGCAAATTTGGAATTAGGATTATTAGACATGATCGTGTTAGGTCCGTAACCCGTCGCTGATCCAGGCGTAGATAACTCTACAAAAACGAACGGATAAAATGCAAGACGCCCTCCGGAACCGACACTCAACTCAGCGTTTGGAAGAACCAGAGACAAGAGCTCAATCTCATAGCACACTTGCGATTGAAGGGAAGCAATCGCAGCGATCCGCGTGAAATTTTGAGCATAATCCTGGTGGAACGGCATGATTATCCATGGTTGCAAATTCATGAATTGTGTAAACCCGCCTTTTGCTTGTCGTTCAGGAATAGTGCGCTGAACTATGCCACTATGAATGCTCCATGGGGTGTTAGCGGGCAAGTCCTCCAGCGCCGTAACTGTGAAAGTCGCATTGGAGCCGCCGCCCCCCATGATTGTAACAACATCGTTAAGAGCATAATGTCGGCCTCCGTCAAGCACTGTCAAAGTATCAATGGCTCCAGCGATAGTATTTGTTACAGTGACTGTCAACCCCGTTCCTCCGATTGGATTAACCGTAGTCGTTGCTGCAAAAGGGGTCGCGGCAACGTATCCTGTTCCTGCAAAAGTAGAAGTAAGCGTCAACACTTGACTTCCTAACAGTCTTTCGAAATTTACGGTAGTCGTTTGGGTTGTCGCATCATACGTAGATCCATTAATTAGGCGGGCATGACATCCGCCGTTTTCTACCCATGAAATCCAGTAGTTGGCGTAATCGCCGTTTCCCGTGTCGGTTGCTCCCCCATCCAGTACTAATGAAGCAGCATTGGCTGCTCCGACAGCCGCGGTAAATCCGTTTTGACTTTTGTAATTAGTAATTTCTGCGGATTCTAAAAATAATTCATTTCTGTATGTAGAGCTCGCGTAATCAAAAGCTTTATTGCCTAAAACTTGCGCGGATGCTGCGGTATGGAAAGACACCAGATCTTTATTCTTTGTAATAGCTGGCAATTCTGGCTCAAACGTGACTGTTCGCGAAACAGGATTGTAAGCCACAACGGTACGCACCGCAGATTGATTGACATGAGGGGGGCCATCAACAGCAGTATCAAAAGAAATAGACATCCCTTTGTAAAAATCTTCTTGGGTCCAATTGGCGCTTGGGTCGTCTGTGAGAATAGCTGTTGTAGTTGTTGAATCTGCGTTTAACGTGTGCTGGTAAATAACAGGTTCGGCAACCGACCCTGGCGTAGGAGACAACTGAATAAACGAAAATTTTGCAAATTCTGGACTCAAATTTACATTTGGACCAAGATTAAATGAGGATGGCGTTAATCGCTGTTTGGGCTCAAACCATAACGAGGATGCATTCGAGGTGTTTACTGGAGACGGTGTTGTAATGGGCGACGTAAAGAACGGCGCTATGAAGCCGACAGGTTGCCGTATAGAGTACGTATCCTGGTTGCTCCACGCAGCTATGCTTCCGGTAGTGATAGCCGTTCCATCTTGTCCTGTCTTAGCAACTCCTTCGTATACTGAAAGTAAATTTGTCAGTGGATCGTAATAGTCTATAGGTCTCCACTGATTTTGCGTTTCATTAAATATGATCATGTCAGGATACGCGTTCCACTCCGCGCCATGAGGGACAAAAATTCTACCTACGGCTGTGTCTGTAGGATCGGCAACGGTAAATGCTTGTGCAATTGGTATTTGTGTGCCGATTGAAAATCCGTCGACCTCAAATTCACATGCGCCATCGCCGAAATACAGATACTTTGTAATTTGTCCAACATACGAATCTGCACCCAATGTGAATCTCATGTGTGCCCCGACATAGTAATCGTTGATATACTGAGGGTAAATCCCTGTGCCGGCAGTTAAATCAGGTCCGAAATTAATCGTATGTTTTCCGTCCGCAGCTCTGATGCTGGCTGCCGAAGAGCTGATTGCCAGCGTAGCACCATTAGCGGTGTTGCTCCAGTATGGATCGTTACGTAGATCACCTGTCTCTCTGTACAGCGAAAACGCGTTCGATGCCCACTTTAGATTAAGATTAATAGAACTCGACGCAACCGCATCGTTGGCGATTATCGCGGACGACAAGTTGTTGTTTCCTTCAATTGGAACTGAAAACTCGCCCGGGGTTGGCCATTCGCTCCTTTTTCTATATGTACTGTCAAAATGTAGATATGTGGTTGGTATTGACGACATGTTTATTTACACTGATTTATTTTTAAGTGATCATAATTTTTCCTATTTTAGTTCCTCTAACCAAGGGGTGAGCATCGTTCAACAGATCAACATGTTCGCATTGAGGATTCCATCGTTTTTCCTTTTTAAACGGTTCAACAACTACCCATCGGCTGTCCGACGTTACGGCTTTGTCCGATCTGATTTTTAGCTCTATTGCGCCTACAATTTCAACCGTGTTTTTAACTAATAGTTTGCTGATATACTCCGATTTTTTTCTATTCAACAAATAGTTGAGCTTTCTGGCCAAATAAATCTCCAACCCCCTCGCAAAAAGCAACAACGAACACAAAATCTTTTCAAAGTTAATTTTCGACAAATCAACTAGTTTGGCGACCGCGTCGATCTTATAGGTAACCTCTCTCTTGAACGTGCACGATGCGTGTTCCTGATTTCGCGGATCGTAGTAGTCGGCCATGACGAGACGTGCTTCATCTACCAAAATTTTGAGAATTTGAATTCGCGTGAATGAGCTTTTGATTACGTTTTCAATCTTTGAAAATTGTTTCAAAAAGATCTTGTACGTTTTCCGCATGTGTGTGACAGGATCGTCATCGTCATCGCTATCATCGTACGATTTAGGGCTAGGTACTACATCGTACGATGATAGCGGAAGCATCACCAAACTTCCCATTAAATCGGTTGCAAAATGGTCGTACCGGTGAAACAGCTCGCTGATGACGCCTCTTTTACTTTGGTTCGCTGGCGCCAGATAGTTCAACACTTCGTCTGCGATTGAAGAGTCGTCGTTTACATCCCAGCCGCAATCGAAGTCCATGTGTAGTTTTCCAAAAATATTTTTGAATAATTTGCGCAGTTTCAATATAGACTTGGATTTTCGGTATCGAAACGCGTGACTGCTTGCCGATGCCAAAAAGAGTTTGGCATCGGCAAAGGGGTCGGCCGCGCACGAAATGAAACCAACATTGGTGTGAGCCAAGCTTTGATACATGGGTCCCGCGTCTATTTTGTCGACATACGCAAATCCATAATCAATAATAACAGGCATCCATCCGTGCGTCGGCACAGAAAATATATTTTTGTCGTCGAATTTAAATAAAATTCTCAGGTTTTTATCGCACTTTTTCATGAGTATATTGCTCGTGTGTAAATCGTAGTGGGTAAATTTAACATTGTCGTAGGCCATTTTAACGGCAAGCAAAACTATTTTTACAGTCGCCTGAATAACCGACGTATCAACCGAGTGTTTGGATTTAATTACTTTTGACAACGAGTATCCTCGCACGTATTCGAAAAATAATACAAGTCGTTCCGTTGGATTTTCGCAAAACTCAAAAGGATGGGCAGCTTTTGAATCGGGATTAATTGTCATTATTCTGGAATCCAGTATTTTCAAAAACACCGGACATTTAAGGTCGTTCAATCGTCGTGCGATAGTTTCTTCGTGCTCGCATACATAATCAATGTGTTGCGACATTTTAAACACGCACGTTTCTCCTGTTTGTTTATCCTGTAGCAACCCAGTCAACCCCTGCTTTCCTTTTTTAAACATCCTCACAAATTTATACTTTGTATCGACTAACAAATCAGATTTCATTTTTTCTTTTGAGTTGATTCTTTAAACACGACATGAATGAAAATGATTTAAACCCTGCAATTTTTGAACATACAAAATGACGTTAATATCTGCAAACTTTGAAGATATGAAAGTATCTACCCGAACATTTACAGCGACTACCAATTTGACCATGGATATTGAAAAGATATCGAAATTTCTCCCGGTGTACAGCGTCAAAGATGATGTCAAGTTCAAAAATCCCAAAAAATATTGCGCTGTGATCCCAGACGGTGAAATAGCCTCTATCAATTACTTGGGGGAGATACGCGGAATTAACTTTAAACCGAGAAAGAAAACGAAACGATGGTTTAGAAATAGCTTCACCGTAGTAATTAGTACTGGAGAAAAATTGCTGAACTTTAAAGTGTGTAGAAACGGCACATTTCAAATTACCGGAGCGCTCTCGTTTGAGCATGCTATAAAGTGCATCAAATGCATCTGGAATAGAATTTGTGGAACAAGTTACTACACCATCGATTCAAGCGATGACAAGTTGGTTGCGCTGATCATTCCTGCCATGAGGAATCTAGATTTCACGCTTGGAATCAAAATTAACAGGGAGATGTTCGACAAATACATCCTTGAAACTAGACCCGAATACCATTGTTTGCTCGAAACAAGTTTTGGATACACGGGGCTGAATGTCAAAAAGAAGATTACAAAACCGATTACCGATCTGAAAATTTTGAAGATTAGCGTTCCCGTGGCGTTAAACACACATAGCAAGAATTCAAGCGAATCCGAAAATCACAACGTCTATTGCAAGCAACACGCATTGGAGACCGAGAACGATTGGAAAGGTAAACTCGAGTCTTACCAAAAATATTTGGACATTTTGGAGCCGCAAGTTCGCGAATCAAAAATGAATCATACGCGATACAACACATTTCTAGTGTTTCATTCAGGTAAAATTATACAATCAGGGCTTTCAGCGGAATTCATGAAAGCCGACTTTTATGAATTCTGTGACATTATTAACGCAGCCTATAAAGATGGAAGATTGGAAGAAAGATTAGATGAATAAAATAACAACCATTAATGAACATGAGTTCAGAGTCAACGTATTAGCGTACATGCTTATTCTTTTTCATGTATGCTTTATATACGAAGTCAATCACTGTATTCACCATCGTCGCTGTAGTCGTTATTAGATGAACTTTCATCGCCGTTTTCAAGCTCTTTTTCACGTTTGCTTAGCATGGTGAGTAGCTTATCCGACTGAGATTTCGATATTTTCTTGCTCGAATAACCAGCGTCTATTTGCTCTTCTACTGCATCCAACTCGCTTTCGTCTAAAATGTTGGAAATGCTCTTTTTCAGATTTCGATAAAGGGTTGGCATTTTCTTGGATTTTAACCATTCTTTAAATTTCATTTAATAAATGCTATCCCTTGTACGATATATGAAGTGGGAAATAGTGCTTGGGATAATACTACTGTTTATAGGAGTAATCGCGCTATACAGAAAACTAAAGGGGTTGAAAGGTACGTGGAGCGAAACATACTTTTACGATCCGGCGTTAGGCGGGATGAAACGAATAGAGGGCGATCGATTCAACACGTATTCCAACAGAGACTCTAAAGGGGAACGTGAGTGCCGACGAGTCTTAGAGTCCATTTTACACCGTCCTTTTCCAAATGTTAGACCTGATTTTATGAAAAATTTAAAAACTGGACGTAATCTAGAGCTTGATTGTTACAACGATGATCTGAAAATCGCATGCGAATACAATGGGCGTCAGCACTACGAATTTCTGTCGCATTTTCACGGAACGAAAGAGAACTTTCACAAGCAACTGGCCAACGACCGTTTAACACGAGAACGATGCATGAAAAATGGCGTGTTCCTGATAGAGGTGCCCTACACTGTCAAAATTCAAGATATTGAAAAGTTCATTTTTCGAAAACTGAAGGCGTCTGGGATTGTAAAATATTAGACGTAAATCTCCACAAGCAACTTAAAAAAAACAGGCATTGTAAAAAATGACTGATTCTACCATAAATATTGAAATACTTTCTGATGATGAACATGCGACCGTTGCGCCCGAGGAGAAAAAAGAAGTTGCGCCTCGCGTAGAACAAAAACAGCTTGTTCAAAAATTTACAGCGGAGAAGAAGTTCACAACTCTCAAGAAGTTCGTGCACGAAATGTCTTGCTTCTTCAACGACGATCTGGCAGTCAAACTTTACAACCATTTGCTGAGAAAAACGACGATGAAAAATCGAGTTCCGGTAGCCCGGCACATTGAACTTTTCACGGAGTTCTGCACGGCCAACCGAAAACACATCGTAGAGGGAGACGTTAATTTTGCCCAAACGCGGCTCGAGTACTCGAGCAGGGTGTGCATCGACTTTGCAAAAATTTTCGCAGATATCAGCAAAGATGATTGTGCTGAGGAAACAAAAAGTGTTTTGTTCGACCATCTGCTGGTATTGAGCATGGTTTTCGATTCTGGCAGTTCTGCGTCTGAAATCATAAAATTGAAAAACAAATCTCCACAAGGAGAACTAAAAGAGTTATTCGACGACAACCCCTTTTTGGCAGATATGATGAAAAAGGTTGAATCGCAAGTGAAACCGGGAGCTAATCCGATGCAAGCAATGACTGAGATGATGAGTTCAGGGTTGCTGCAGGAATTGGTATCTGGAATGCAAGAAAACATCGAAAAGGGAGACCTTGACATGAACCAGTTGATGGGTTCGGTTCAACGCATGACAGCGTCTTTACCACAAGAACAGTTGGCTGCTCTAAATCCCATGCTTCAAATGGCTCAGGCGCAAGCAGGAAATCAGTAAGCAAAGTTAACGTTAATTTTTATACATTTGAAAGGTATAAAAAGGGTTATTTCCAGTATTGAACGACTTCGTTCCATTTAGGATTTTTCTTCAGGTTAAACACGTTTTCTCCACATTTTTTTGCTACGTTTATCCAACCTTTGTGTATTTGTTTTTCCTTAAGCGAGGGCTCGACTATTTTTGCAGGTTCTATAACATTTTTCATCCAAAAATCGGTGTAGTCTTTTTCGTAAATAACGCTCCCGTCAGCATTTACGGGAATCTTTTTGCTTTTGTGTTTCATATAGTAGTTTAATCCGCCCAAATAAGACCAGAATTGTTGCAGCGGGGGCAGTGGATATTCGTAATTATAGTTTGCATCGGCGGATTTTTTGCTTTGATTTTTGTCCAACAGTGTTAGCTTTTTCTCAAGTTGATCTAATGCCCCTACGTATCCAAAATAAATACTGTTGGGGTTTGTAGACGTGGACACCGTAGGAAAAACGTTCGCCGTTGAAGTTGCGCACATGGTAGGCATGGGATTGTTCGCTCCGCCGAAATCGCTGGTAACTTGACTTTTTAGCACTGAAATCGGAACACCTCGCGCCCCCAAGTTTCCGATTTCAGCTAATGCACCTGAATCCCCCTGTATTCCGTTGTAGTTAAACAAGCAACAGTTGCAAGAACTGTACATTGCGAATAAATCGTTTGCGCCAATGGATATAGATAGACCGTTGGTTAAATCTTCTTGAACATACATCAACTTATCATTATCTGTTAATGATTTAGTTAAAACTCGTGCTTTCACCTCCGGATGGCGGACAAGATAATCCGTGTCTTCTGAAATTCGTTTGTCGATCATGTCAGGGTTGTAAGGGCTAGTTGGCGAATTTTGCTCAGGATTCCCATCGTAATCTGTGTACATGTCGGCGACTGTCATTGAAGCAAGGGCAAACAAACATCCGGCCATAGGAAAGCCGTCTCTAACAGGACAATATGCCTCCCATCCTTTTTTTTCGATTTCTCCAACAACGCCGTTCATAGGCACATCCCATGTGTCACATAATTGTTCTAGTTGGGATAACTGCTCTGTGTTCAAGCAAATGACATCGTCGAAGTCCATTGCCGAGTATCTTAGCCCTGGAAGCAACCCATTGATTCCTATAGCATAAATGACATCTTCAAGGTTAAACATGCTTCCGGACAAGTATACCCGCTTCGTTTCGAACAGTTTGGCAGGTTTTCCTGGTATCGGTTCACCATCTCGGATCATGAGCACGCTTGATGCAAGCTCTGTATTTCCATGGTATCCTCTTTTGTAGACCAAAATGAGCACTACTAGTAGTACGAGAATTGCGGGTATAACCAACAACTTTAATTTCATTTTCTTTATTCTAGTAAAGAAAATGACCCAATGCAATGACGTTTTTTTACTAGCCAACTGTTTCAACAACTATGAGATAGTATCGGCTAAAGTTGTTGAATTTTATGTAGGAAATGCTTTAACAGCACGTGGATGCGGCACATGGGCATGGAAAAAAAATGCCCAAAATAGATGGACGAAAAAAATAAAAACATTCTTTGAAGACACGCCGGCTCAATTATTTTTAGCGGAAATGTATTCTAGTTCTGTATTAGGCAGTAAAAGCAGCAAATTGTACCAAAATTTTATTATTATGCTATCATTGATTTCTGTATGTTTAGCAAGAATGCAAAATTCTATAACGGTATATTCAGATCAGGGGGTTGTTCCTATATCCGGATTTTCCTCTGTTTTCACACTTGCGAATAGTTTGAACCTACCAACTGTATACTGGAAAGATGACATGAGAGCTACGTGGGGCGCAGGCGGGGATCCTATAGTTACTGCTTCAAAGCGTAATTTTTGGAAAAGCATGGCCGTCGCGCCCTCTGTTTACTCGGTAGGGGAGAGCACGTCGTCTGTCTCCGCGGCATCCTTTGCCCGCAATTTGAACAATGATTACATAGTGCCTACACAGGGAACAAAAGTCGTGTGCAGTGGTTTGAACACATTTGTAGATCAACTGGAAGATGCTATTCGGTCTACTGATTCTTCTACAGCTAAATGCACTGTTTCAGAGGGGTGTTATGTCAGCAAACTCATCGCTCTCGGTCAGAAAATAATTTATAGATGGGAAAACACTCGATATTATGCAGGTGAAACCTATCCTGTAGGCGGTTGGGGTACATCCCCAGAACTTTATTTTACGTTGAATGACGTCGTAGTCAAAAATACCCATTTATTGAGTAAAGAACAGGCGGATTTTCTCAAAACCAATAACTTAGAAGACTGCGGGTCATGCGTAGCTATCGAAGCGCAACCTAAAACACCCCAGGCCAAGAAAGCAGATTTTGACGCCGCGTTTACTGTTGCTTTACAGCAGTTTTCAATCGGCAACTTGCCGCAGTCTAAGTACAATTCCGATCTCGTTCAACGGATGGCTAACAGAGACAACAAAAATCTACTATAATAAACAATGACTAATAAAAAAAAGGAGTTCAAAACGTACATTCGGGCTCATACACCTGCGGAACTAGCGACATACATGCATCGCATCTACAATGTAAACTATGAACAGAACGTTAAAATGTTGGAAAACATATTCGAAATAGATAGGAACTCGTACATAAAGAAAGACGTACAGCTAAAGCAAATAGGAAAAGGCGGATTTAACACCGTATATTCGACCAATCTGTTTTGGCGAAACAGCCCTATTATTTTGCGCATGTCGACTGATCCATTGTCAGCAAAAGAGCTGAGAGAGAGAATAGCCGAGGTGAAGTTTAACCTGAAAGTGAACAATAAAAATCCGGGAAAACTCACAGAATTCACGTATTTTGCTACGAGCTTTATGTCGCATACAGCACACGGATTTGCGTTCGAACTAAAAGAAGGCTTCGACATGGATCTGAAAACGTACTTGAAAAAAAACGTTCCTGTTTCCAAAAAAGTTCGCGCGTTGACCGACGCGATAAACTGCATGAAGGCGCTAAATAAGATGGGGTTGTACTGTTTCGATGTCAAACCAGGGAATTTTCTGGTAAATGTGAATAGACGCCCCGTGCATTACAAAGGCAAGTCGAAAAAAGTCTACGTGAGAATCACCGATCTTGGTGCGGATTTTTGCACAGAAACCGACCTTCGATTCACGAAGCATTCAAAGCGAGCATTTGAAACCATAACCCAAATTCAACTTTTACTCATGGCGGATGCTAAATGGACGCAAATTGTAGCTGAAAAAATAGGATTGTGTGACGCAAAACGCATGAAGGAACTGCGAGACACGCTCCTAGATTTGAGCAAGGAAAAGAACAGTTCAGGAGTAGACTGGGTAGAGGTGTATAGAGTATTCGACCACTATGTTGGACTTCCCTATACCTTTGTGACGCAAAATCTGGATTATGACAAATTCGAAAAAAATGAACTAAGCGAAATTTGCTCTCCGCGCCCCAAATCTCCGCGAAATAGATCTCCGCGAAATAGATCTCGAACACCAAAGAGGAAGAGAAAGAGAAAGAAGTCTCGTAAGAGCAAATCGTGCAATCAAGCTTTAAAACGATCGGGAAAATGGTGCAATCGAAAGACTGGAAGATGGAATAAAGTAAAACGTAAAACAAGAGCTAGATCTCGAACGGTACGTCGACGTGTTTGCAGTCCTAGAAAAACGGTACGGTGCCGTGATAAACTTAAACGTTCGGACAAGATTTGCAATCCTAAAACAGGGCGATGGGTATTAAAAAAAGGAAGAATAGGTCAAACAATCTTGAATTTATTTGGGCGTTGTAATTAAATGTTCAATTAATTAATCAAGATCACCCAGAGTATGTCCATTTTTTCCCGCATTTCGCGCATTGAGCAAACGTTGTGCTC